>OGHV01000165.1_pt1 | contig 50405 bp, 40 predicted proteins | sample 1571551 | NCBI WGS metagenome assembly OGHV01 (sample SAMEA2581960, study PRJEB24529) | metagenome | biome: Human gut stool | place: China | collected 2011 | reverse complement strand
AGCGTTCCTGGTTTGGGACCAGGCGGTCGCGTGTTCGAGTCACGCTGCCCCGACAACGAAACGAGATATTCGACTTCAAGTCTGATATCTCGTTTTTTTGTTTTGCATCTTTTTTCATCTGCTACTTTTCATGCATTGACATGTATTTGCTATTTTTGCAAATAATATATTTGTATGTATGAGTAATAACGATTGGAAGCATAGATTGGGAATGGTATATTCCACAAATCCCGATTATGAATTTGTATCTGACAGTGAACCTGAACAGGAAAGTTTGCCTCGTAACGCCCAGAAACTCAGGGTAAGTATGGAACGGGCAGGCCGTGGAGGTAAAACTGTTACGTTGGTGAAAGGGTTTGTTGGAAGTCAAGAAGACTTGAAAGAGCTGGCACGTATACTGAAGAATAGATGTGGTGTAGGAGGCTCGGCTAAAGATGGCGAAATCGTAATTCAGGGTGATCTTCGAGCTCGTGTCGTGGAGATATTGAAAGCAGAGGGATACAGCAATTCGCGCTGACGCGTGTTCCGTTAAAAAATAGAAAAAAGGCTTACTGTGTATTGGGAAAGCGCTATATTTGCATATAATATGGAATATATATGTACATACTTGCATGTGCGTATATGAATGAAAAAGAAGAAACATGGGTAAAATTATTGCTTTGGCAAATCAGAAGGGTGGTGTAGGAAAGACGACTTCAGCCATAAACTTGGCTGCTTCTCTTGCAACTCTTGAAAAGAAAGTGCTGGTTGTAGATGCTGATCCTCAGGCAAATGCCTCTTCCGGACTCGGTGTCGACATTCAGCAGGTCGAAACTTCCATCTATGATTGCATAATTGACAATGCAGATCCTCATGAAGCAATTTACACTTCAGATATAGAGGGGCTTGATATTATTCCGTCGCATATCGATCTGGTAGGCGCCGAGATTGAAATGCTCAATATTGATAATAGAGAACGGGTTATGAAGAAAGTGCTTGATCCGTTGAGGGGTGAGTACGATTACATACTTATAGACTGTTCTCCGTCTCTTGGTCTGATTACGGTCAACTCTCTTACGGCTGCTGATTCGGTAATAATACCGGTGCAGTGTGAATATTTTGCCCTCGAAGGTATAAGCAAGCTTCTCAATACCATAAAAATCATAAAATCGAAACTTAATCCTCAGCTTGAGATTGAGGGATTCCTGCTTACAATGTATGATTCACGTCTACGTCTTGCGAATCAGATTTATGAAGAGGTAAAACGCCATTTCCAGGAACTTGTTTTTAAAACTGTCATACAGCGAAATGTCAAATTGAGTGAAGCACCAAGTCACGGTATTCCTTGTATTCTATATGATGCAACTTCAACCGGTGCTAAGAATTACTCGGCTCTCGCAAAGGAAATTATCAGTCGCGAGTGATTGAGCGTTGTGTGCTTTTGTATGATTTGCAAAGACTTAGTGAATATTTTATATGATGTAAAGCTGAATAGAAAATCTTGACAAATGGCTGTAAGAAAGAAATTTAACGCATTGGGACGTGGTTTGGACGCGCTTATATCTACTGAAGAGGTTCGAACTGCGGGCTCGTCTACAATAAATGAAATCAGACTAGATCTTATAGATGCTAATCCTAACCAGCCGCGTCGTGAGTTCGATGAAGAACAGCTCCGCGAATTGGCTGACTCCATAGCTGAGATTGGAATAATCCAGCCTATAACTCTTCGTGAGATGGAGAACGGAAGGTATCAGATTATTGCCGGTGAACGTCGTTGGCGTGCATCACAGCAGGCAGGACTTACGTCTATTCCTGCATATATACGTAAGGCCAGCGATGAGAATGTCATGGAGATGGCACTGATTGAAAATATTCAGCGTCAGGATCTTAACTCCATAGAAATTGCGCTTGCATATCAGCATCTTATCGATCAGTATGAACTTACTCAGGAGAAGTTGAGTGACCGTGTGGGCAAGAAGCGTACTACAATTGCAAATTATCTCCGCCTGCTCAAACTTCCGGCACCGGTTCAGGTCGCTTTGCAGAACCATGAAATCGACATGGGACATGCACGTGCCCTGCTTTCACTAGAAGACCCTAAACTTCAGCTGAAGCTTTTCAGAGAGATACAGCAGAAGGGGTATTCGGTGCGTAAGGTTGAGGAACTCATAAAGGAAATCAACGAAAACGGCGAATATAAACATGTGAAGACAACTGCAGCAAAATCTCTTCCTGAAGAGTATGTTGGTATGCGCAGTCGTCTTTCGGAACGTATTGGAGCCAAGGTGCAGATTTCATGTACTCCAAAAGGTGGAGGAAAAATCAGCATATCTTTTGCAGATGCAGAAGAGTTGAAGAGGATAATCGCTGCTTGTACAGCAGAGTGAACATTGATATTGTATAATTACGGTCAGCGTATCAGGTGACCGTAATTTTATTTTTTTTCTTATGGTATTTATGCCGATGTAATGACCTGTATGGTTGTGATGCGGCAAATCCATATTTTTATAGTAATCCAAATGAGACATTTATATAGACGTTGTTTGTTGATTGTTGTCGGATGCATCTGTACTTTTTTCAGTTCATTTGCATTTGATTTTTCGGCATCAGAACCTGTTGCAGGCCTGTGGGGACAGCTGTATGGTTCGGATTCTGAAGTGGCAGACTCCGTTGTTTCTGATACGTTGTCGCGCGGTGATTTTGCTGTCAACGACAGTATTGTCGGGATCGCAGGTGACACTATCGCTTCTGCTGGTGCACGCGTTGACAGTTTGTCCAATGACTCTTTGGTTTATACTGCAGATTCTGCTTCCATAGCTTCGTTAAAGGCTGATTCTGCTTATGTCACAGGTGAGGTGATCAATACCGAGCGCTGGATTCCGGATCCGAAGCGTGCCATGTGGTATGCAGTTGTCTTCCCCGGAGGTGGACAAATTTACAACCGTAAATATTGGAAGCTTCCGATAGTTTATGGAGCTTTTGTGGGATGTGCGTACGCTCTCAGCTGGAACAACACGATGTATAGAGATTATTCTCAGGCATATATTGATATTATGGATGATGATCCAAACACCAACAGCTATGAGAATTTCCTTCCACCAAGCTATGATATTGATGCCAATATGGAACGTCTGAAAACATTGTTCCAGAACAAAAAGAACTATTACAGAAGATATCGCGACCTCAGCATTTTCTGTATAATAGGTGTTTATCTTCTTTCCATAGTTGATGCCTATGTAGATGCTGAATTGTCCAGCTTCGATATCAGCCGTGATTTGAGTATGAAAGTTCAGCCGGCTATAATAAATGACAAGCATAACAGATTTGATAATAATATAAGATCATTAAGTTCAAATTCTTATGGCATACAGTGCAGTTTGAACTTTTGAAAGGACAGAATATGAAAAAGAGAATTGCAATATTGTTTATGTCGGCGTGCCTGTTCGGTGGAGCAATGGCCCAGAACACGATTGAGGTGCGTAATGACAAAACCGGTGAGATAGAGGCATTTGATATGCCTGATGGAATGACAACTGATGCAGACACAATCTTAAGCGAATACGGTGTTGCCAATGGGTTGTCTGAGGGACGTGAAGTTGTTGAGGATCTGCCGTACAACGACAGCATACTCATACAGAGACTTTCACGTATACCTACAAATATAGAGATGCCTATCAACAATGTTACGCGAAAGTTCATAGATAAGTATTGTATGGATCTCCGTAACTCCGTTGCCGTCATGCTTGGAAACATTAATTTCTATGTTCCTATATTTGAGGAGGCGCTTGAGATGTATGGAGTTCCATTGGAGCTGAAATACCTTCCAGTTATAGAATCAGCATTACGTCCGACAGCTGTTTCGAGAGTGGGAGCTGCTGGACTTTGGCAGTTTATGGTGCCTACAGCAAAACGTTATGGACTGGAAGTCAATACACTTGTTGACGAAAGACGCGATCCTGTTAAGTCCAGCTATGCCGCAGCCAAATATTTGCGCGATCTTTACAACCGCTTCGGCGATTGGGGATTGGCCATTGCCGCATATAACTGTGGTGAAGGCAACGTAGACAAGGCTATAGCAAGATCTTCAAAAGATTCCCTGCGCACAGATTATTGGACTGTATATGCATATCTTCCTAGGGAAACGCGTGGCTACGTTCCGGCATTCATTGCCGCCAATTATATAATGAACTATTACTGCAAGCACGGAATAAGACCAATGGAAGCTCACCTTCCTATGGAAACAGATACGGTAGTGGTTTCGAAGGAAGTACATCTTGATCAGATTGCTCACGGATGCGGAGTTACAGTCGAACAGCTTCGTGCTCTGAATCCGCAGTATAGACATGATATCGTACCGGCTGATTATGCTTTGCGCTTACCTCAGGCATATATCGAGAAATTCATCATGAATGAAGACAGCATATATGCAATGAAGCTTGACAATGTACAGATGAGACGTTCTGTGACTGCAGATGTCTCGGAAACTGTAGACAATCAAAAGCAGAGCACAAAGAAGTCTTCACGTACACGCACTAAAACAGTTAAGGTTAGAAAGGGCGATACACTGTCGGAAATTGCTAAGCGAAACGGAACAACTGTTTCTAAATTGAGACGTCTCAACGGCATCAGAGGTACTATGATACGTCCAGGACAGAGAATACGTGTACGCTGATAGGCTTGTGATGTCTGATATCGTGCATCGTTTACTATGTAAGTGTCCTTATGGATATCAGCATTGGTGATGTTTAACGTTTGACAAAATAGTCATTAATTACCGGTCTTATGGAAGAGCTACTTACAAAAGAAGAGAATGAAGAAAAGATGGTTAATGAAGCATTTCAGAACCTTCTTGATTCTTATATTGCAAGCCGGCACCGTAAGAAGGTGGAGGTGATTACCAAGGCCTTCAACTTTGCAAGGCATGCACATAAGGGCGTCAGACGTCTTTCTGGCGAACCCTATATCATGCATCCTATTGCCGTTGCGCAGATTACGTGTACGGAAATAGGACTTGGTTCCACGTCTATATGCGCCGCACTCCTGCACGATGTTGTCGAAGATACCGACTATACAGTCGATGATATTCAAAACATGTTCGGTGAGAAGGTTGCGCGCATTGTTGACGGATTGACAAAGATTTCCGGAGGTATATTCGGTGATCATGCTTCAGCTCAAGCTGAGAATTTCAAGAAGCTTCTTTTGACTATGAGCGAAGACATCAGAGTTATCCTTATAAAGATTGCCGATAGACTGCACAATATGCGTACACTCGGTTCGCAGCCGGTCAACAAGCAGTATAAGATAGCTGGTGAAACGCTGTACATATATGCTCCGCTGGCAAATCGTTTGGGACTTAATACCATAAAAACCGAACTGGAAGATCTCAGTTTCAAATATGAGCATCCAGACGAGTATGCACAGATCATCGATAAGCTGGCTGTTACGGAAGCCGAGAGAAACACCGTCTTTGATGAGTTTACAGCTCCAATAAGGGCCAGTCTTGACCGTATGGGGCTTAAGTATGAAATCAAGGCCCGCATCAAGTCTCCATATTCTATATGGTGCAAGATGCAGAACAAGCATATAACATTCGAGGAAATTTACGATATACTTGCTGTAAGAATCATATTCGATACTGCGGACCTCGAAGAAGAATATAGGGAATGCTTTAACATATATGTTGCAATATGTAAGATATATAAGTCGCATCCAGATCGTCTGCGCGATTGGGTAAGCCATCCTAAGGCCAACGGTTATCAGGCGCTCCATGTCACCCTCATGAGCCATAAGGGAGAATGGATAGAGGTGCAGATCCGTAGCCGTCGTATGGACGAAATTGCGGAAAAAGGATTTGCCGCCCATTGGAAATATAAGGAAGGCGACAAGACAGAGCAGGCTAGTGAAAGCGAACTCGACAAATGGTTGACAACCATCAAGGAAATCCTTGACGATCCTCAGCCGGATGCAATGGACTTTCTTGAAACCATCAAACTCAATCTTTTTGCATCTGAAATTTTCGTCTTTACTCCAAAAGGTGAGTTGCGCACGCTTCCGGCAGGAAGTACGGCACTCGACTTTGCTTTCTCCATACACACGTTTGTAGGAAGTCATTGCATTGGTGCAAAGGTCAACCACAAGCTTGTACCTATGAGCCACAAGCTCGAGAGCGGTGACCAGGTGGAGATACTTACGTCCAAGTCTCAGTATGTTCAGGAGTCTTGGCTCAATATTGCAACTACAGCCAAGGCTACTGCAAAGATTCTTTCCATCCTGCGTCGTGAAGAACGAGATGCCCGTAAGGCCGGTGAAGCGATTTTGGATGACTTCTTTAAGAAGGAAGACATTCAGAAGAATTCTATAAATGTCGAAAAGCTGTGCAGTAAGCATGGCATGAGCAAAGTCGATGCTTTCTATTCTGCTTTAGGTAAGAAACAGGTTGTTCTTGGCCCCGAAGATGCTGACGCATTGCGTGGCAGGCAGAGCGGAGTGCTTTCACTTTCGTTTAAGAATCTTTTTAAGTTTGGACGCAAGCATGCGGATAAGACTCCAGAACAGAAGATTGAAAAGTCTACAAAGCCTATAGACCGCAAGCAGACTCTTATCCTGACTGAGGATACTATCAGTGGTCAGTACACACTGTCTGATTGCTGCAAACCTATTCCTGGTGACCCGGTTATGGGATTTATAGATGACAACAACCATATAGCAATACACAAGCTCCAGTGTCCTACAGCCATACGTCTGAAAAGCAGTCACGGCAATAGGGTTTTGGCTGCTAAATGGAATACCAACAAGGTGCTTCTGTTCCCTGTAAATATATATATGAAGGGAATTGATAAAGTAGGTCTTCTTAATCAGATTACGCAGGTGATTTCAAAACTTCTCAATGTCAACATCCGTAAATTGGAGATAGAGTCGGATGATGGTCTTTTTGAAGGACGTGTTCAGGTTTATGTTCACGATACAGACGATGTAGAAGTAATTATTGACAATTTGAAGAAAATTCCAGATATTAAGACTGTTGCACGTATTTGATGCTTGTTATGGCATACGCATTGATATTGCGTCAATACGTTCATTAAATTATCAAGCCGGACTCCAAGATGTATCTTTTGATTTGGAGGCCGGCTTGTTTTTTGTAAACATGTAACATCGCATGAAAAAAGCCGTATCGCATACGTCGTATGCGGTACGGCTTTGATTCTATAGTTAGGCGGAAATAAACGCTATGTCAGTCCATTGAGTGATTTGTTTATAGCCTGAAGCTCTTCCTTGATGGCTTTCAGTTTCTCTATCACCTCAATCTGTCTGTTGGTACCGCCTTTGTCCCTCTTTATCACAGAACGCGCACCAGATAGCGTCATGCCTCGTTCCTTTACCAGATGATATACCAATCTGACTTCTTCAATGTCCTCTTTGGTGTATTGTCTGATGCCTCTTCCTGCCTTTTTGGGTGCAATGTTTGGGAATTCTTTTTCCCAATATCTCAGAAGAGTTTCCGAGACATTGAACATCTGTGCCACTTCGCTTATCGAATAGTACAGCTTCAGTTCTTTATTCGGATTGTATGCCATGATGCCGGTTCTGTTTGTTTAGGGGTTGATGATTCAATTCACGTTGTTTTATTCCTCCGGGATATTCTTGAGAATCTCTGTCACATAGTTGTAGAACTTGCCTACAGTCGGTATGAGACATCTTTCATCTGGAGTGTGAGGCGACATGAGTGTCGGGCCGAATGATGCCATATCCATATCTGTATATGTAGCACCGATTATACCGCATTCCAGTCCTGCGTGACAAACCTGTATTTTAGGTTCGTTGCCGAACATTTTTGAGTATACATTCGACATGAGCTTCACGAGTTCTGATTTTGTGTTAGGCTGCCAACCGTCATATCCTCCTTCGAATTTCACTTTCATGCCGGCCATTGAGAAGCAGGACATAAGAGAGTTGCAGAGGTAAAGTTTCATGCTGTTGCGTGAACTTCTTGCCAATATCGCTATTTCTGCTTTTCCTCCGTCGATAGAAATTATCGCAAGGTTTGAAGATGTTTCTACTACCTCTGGAATAGAAGGTGTCATACGCAGAACTCCATCATGTGCAGCCATCACAGCATTGATCAGGTTTTCCTGTACATCTTCAGGAACAGCTTTTTCCGGAGCATCGCATTTTTCAGCACTGAGATGTATGTTGCCGTTTTCAATCAGATCGAATTCTTCGTTGAACAGCTTGTGGCTCTTCTCAACGAGAGCTTTGAACTCCTCTTCTTTTGCCTGCGGAACCAATACAACCGCTTCGCTGTCTCTTGGTATAGCATTTCTCATGTTGCCGCCATGCCAGGAGCACAACCATGCACAGCCGGTATTGACTGCTGCGAACAGCAGGCGTGCCATAAGCTTGTTGGCATTTGCTCTGCCTTCATTGATTTCAAGACCGGAGTGTCCGCCCCTAAGACCTTTGATGTCGATTTTGTAAGCCTGCATGCCTTCTTTGTTGACGTTGATTTCCTGATACTCCATAGAGCATACAACGTCCATTCCGCCTGCACATCCTATAGTTATTTCTCCTTCTGTTTCAGAATCCAGATTGAGAAGCAGCTTGCCTTTGAGAGTGTCCTTTTCGAGTCCGAATGCGCCGTACATGCCGGTTTCCTCATCATTTGTGATAAGAACCTCTATCGGTCCGTGCTCGAGAGTAGTATCTTCAATTATAGACATTGCGGCTGCAACACCCATTCCGTTGTCTGAACCCAGTGTTGTGCCCTTTGCCTTTACCCATTCGCCGTCTATGTAGGTTTGTATAGGATCCTGCTCAAAGTTGTGGTTGCTGTCTTTTGCCTTCTGAGGCACCATGTCCATGTGTGCCTGAAGTATTGCAGTCTTTCTGTTCTCATATCCGGCTGTAGCCTTCTTTCTCATAACAACGTTTCCTGCATTGTCTATAAAAGCTTCAGCGCCGTTTTTCTTGGCGAAGTCTACCAAGAACTGTGCCACTTTTTCTGTGTGTCCTGATGGACGTGGAATCTGGGTCAGAGAATAAAAGTTGCGCCACACATTTTGTGGTTCCAATTCATATATTTCCATATCGTTATTTGTTAAAGGGTTGTCCTGTTTGTTCTTTGATTTCTTTCCTGATTTTTCTTCCTTGCAGTGCCAGTATTGCGTAAACGCCTAGCAGAGCAGTCAGTGAAGTTTGTATGGTATGTACGATCAGTGCAAATGTCACAGCATCGTCTTCGCCGACACCATTGAGAACCAATATGGTCTTTACTGCGAAATGCCAAGGTCCGGCACCGTTTGGGGTTGGTACAATCACTGCTATACTGCCCACTACGAAAGCCACGAGGGCTACTGATATGCTTAAGTCCGTAGTAAATCCGAAACAGTTGAATGTAATGTAGAAATGCAGGAAATAGCTTATCCATATCAACAGCGTATATGCCGTGAAAAGCCATTTGTTTTTTACGTCTTTCAGCGACAGGATTCCGGCTTTCATGTTTCCCATCATTTCCTTGACCTTTGCAAACACTGCAATCCTTTTTGTCAGGAACCAGATGAAGAATATTGCCGCCGCTCCGCATATTGCTGTGACAATGTATCCTGTAGTCGTAAATCTTTCGGTAATGCTGTTCAGATTTGTGCCGGTCTTGTCGAAGAACGTGCTGAACATCCTTATCTGCAGCAGGAAGGTTACAACAGTCATCACCATGACCAGTATGGAGTCGATGACTCTTTCTGTAACCACTGTTCCTAGAGATTTGGAGAACGACGTGCCGTCATATTGTTTCAGAATGCCGCATCTCGATACCTCGCCGATACGTGGTATAATTATGCTGGATGCATACGAAATGAATATTGCATCGATGCAGTTTGCTGTCCTAGGCTTTTCTCCCAGCGGTTCCAGCGCCAGTTTCCATCTGAGTCCTCTGAACATCTGTGCCGTTACTCCGAATATCAGTGAAAATCCCATCCACCACCAGTCCATTTCGTGCATGCAGACATCACTGAGTTTGCCGAAGTCAAACCCTCTATACATCCAGTAAAGGATTCCTCCTCCGAGCACTATCGGCAGTACTATGTTTATGGCATTTTTTGCCGTTGTTGTATCAAGTTTCAAGTTCGTGCTGTTATTATTGTTGTCAATAGCCTTCTTTTCGGCATTTGTTCCGTGTCGGAATCAGCCGTTTTCTTTATGGCTTAAATGCAAATATATTCCATTTTCGCTAATTGACCAAACATGTAGTTGGTTATGGTGCATAAGTATACACCTATTAGCAGTTGGTATACATTTCATGTACTTCTCTTAAGGGTTATTACGTTTATTTCCGGCCATGCTCCAAGCCTGAACGGCATGGTTCCGCCTATTCCCGACGAAACACAAAGCACCTGTCTGCCATTTCTGTATATGCCTCCCCATTCCTTTGAACTCCATTTTGCAGGCGAGAAACGCCCTATGCGCAGCTGCATGGCATGGGTATGGCCTGATAGGGTTAAATCTATGTCGGTGTCCGTTGTAATTTCACAGTTCCAGTGTGCCGGATCGTGGCTTAGCAGGATTTTGAATCCTTCTTTATCCGTGCCATCCATGGCCTTTGCCAGATCGCTGTATGATTTGAAAGGAGGTTTGCCGTAGTTTTCAACACCGATAAGTGTGATTTTTTCACAGTCTCTTTCTATTGTTGTAAATTCATTCAGAAGCAGGTTCCATCCGAAATCCATCTCCATTTTTTTCAGTTTGTCCACATTCTTGCTGGCTCCGTCCTTGGCCCTGTAATGCCTGTATTCGCAGTAGTCGTGATTGCCGAGAATCGAGTATATGCCGTCACTTGCATGTAGATTGTTGAGCACATTCAAGTAAGGGTGCAGTTCTCCCGGATGTACGTTCACCAGGTCGCCTGTGAACACGATTAGGTCGGCATTCTGTGAATTGATGGCTTTAACCAGCTTCTTGACGAACTTCTTGTCGCTTCTGAATGTTCCTACGTGCAAGTCTGAGAATTGAAGTATCTTATATCCGTCGAAAGCCTTGGGAAGATTGTCGAACGTCAGAGTGTCTTCTTTTATTGTAAGTTTTCTCCATCCTATTGTAAGACCGTATGCAAATGCGCACAGACTTGCGTAGGCAATCACTACAGCCGCAATATCTGCAACATGACCCAACGGAGACCATACGGTGGCAAGTCCTCGTCCAACAACAGATATGATTGTGAATATCAGTTTGGGAAGTACCGTACACAGAGCCAGACCGAAAAATGTTCTGAGCAGAAGGTTGTGCCATCTTCCTGATTTCCACATAAGCATTGTGCATACAATCAGTGATGCTGGTGTCCACCACATGATTGCTCCGAATGTTTCGGTTGTATTCCTTATATAGTTGTCCCATATATAGATATCAGGTAGAAACACTGTTGCGACGGCAACTATGGCAAATACAGTTGTCTGCAAGGTTGAGCCCTTCCGATGGGATTTGTGTCTATGTCTGTGGAAAAATATCATCTTGTTGTTTGTTGGTATGTTATCTAATTCAAATATAGGCATTTATTCCCATTGAATCTATAACAGACGTGCTGTGATTGCCATTTTTACATTTATTTTTATTGTTGTCCGCAGTCTTGATGTATGTTGTTCTTTTTCCGGCATCTTTTATATCGTGTTTATAAGTGTGCATATTCTTTTGACGATATGACAGCAGTTCGTCCGTTCGTCGTTTTTTACAGCACTATAAAACAGACGTTTTGCTCTTTATAACTGAAAACTAGTGAAAAATCCATATCTTTGCCGTTGGTTAGGTTTTGCCGTTTCTTTTATGGCTGTATGCCTAAGCCTTGTAATTTTTTATATTATTTGGAATATTCTATGAATGTAGTAAAGCCGAAGAAATTTCTGGGGCAGCATTTCCTTACAGATATGAATGTTGCTTCGTCCATAGCCGATACTGTTGATGTTTGCCCTTCCATACCCGTGTTGGAGGTCGGTCCTGGTACAGGAGTGCTTACACAGTTTCTTTTAAAGAAGAATCGCGAGCTTAAAGTTGTAGAAATCGATTTTGAGTCTGTGCCTTATCTTCATGAACATTTTCCTGAGTTGGGCGACAACATAATCCAGCAGGACTTTCTTCAGATGGATCTTGCCTCAGTATTTGGAGGGCGCAGTTTTGTCCTTACAGGCAATTATCCTTATAATATTTCCAGTCAGATATTCTTTAAGATGCTTGACAACCGCGAACTGATTCCGTGCTGTACCGGCATGATTCAAAAAGAAGTTGCTGAGCGCATGTGTGCTGCACCGGGCGGTAAGGCCTATGGCGTGCTTAGCGTAATGCTTCAGGCATGGTATGACATAGAATATCTTTTTACAGTTCATGAAAATGTATTCAATCCGCCTCCTAAGGTCAAGAGCGCCGTTGTCTGCCTCAAACGCAATTCGCGCACATCGTTGGGATGCGATGATGTGCTTTTCCGTCGTATAGTCAAGGCCGTATTTTCAATGCGTCGTAAGATGCTCCGCAACGGCATGAAGCAGATTGTCGGCAAGGACTCACCTTTGCTGTCTCTCGAAATCATGAATCGTCGTCCTGAACAGCTTTCTGTTGAGGACTTTATCGAACTGACAAATATGGCAGAAAAGGACATTCGCCGTAACTAGACTGCATCTGTTCTTTATGTATAACGAGCATGCAAGCAGGGAACGTAGGCTTCCTGCTTGCATAAAAATTGGCCACTTATACAAAAATATTGTCAAAAAATATGAAAACTGAATTTTAATTTATAAGTTTGTGGCTCAATGTGAAACAGAATATAAATTATTTTTTCATAGATTTACTAACTTAAAATCAAAGTGATGACGGACATTCAGAATGCCGAAGATATGCCTCAGGTTGAGCAGTCGGCAGAAAACTCGATTGTTGCAGAACCCGCATGTGATGCCAATGAAAGTACAAACAATGTATCTGAAGGCGATGACAATGTGAGCGCTGCTGATACGGAAGGAAAGCATGTCACTGTTCAGATGAACAGCAAGGCAGAAGTGATCGAACGATTGAAACAGCTTGCCTCCGGCAACGAACCTATCTCGCGACAGGAACTGGAAGCGCTCAAGAGTTGTTTCTACAGACTTCATAAGACTCAGAGCGAGGAGAGCTACAAGAAGTACCTCGAAGAGGGGGGCAACCCTGATGAATACATGCCTGCTGTCAATGCCGAAGAACCGGAATTCAAGGAACAGATGGCTATCATACGTGAAAAACGCAACGAACAGATCCAGGAACAGGAACGCGAAAAGGAAAACAATTACAACAAGAAACTCGAAATAATTGAAAAGATCAAGGCCATTTTGGCTAATCCTGATGAAGTGAACAAGTCTTACAACGACTTCAAGGCTCTTCAGAAGGAGTGGAACGAAATAAAGGATGTTCCGGCAGAAAAGGCTACTGATCTATGGAAAACATATCAGGCCAATGTTGAGCAGTTCTATGATACACTTAAGCTCAACAACGAATTCAGAGCATACGATTTCAAGAAGAATCTCGAACTCAAGACTGCATTGTGCGAAGCTGCAGAAAAGCTTGCTGACGAACCGGATGTAATATCTGCTTTCCATCAGCTTCAGAAACTGCATCAGGAGTTTCGTGAAATCGGACCTGTAGCTCGTGAGCTTCGCGAGGAAATCTGGGCTAGATTCAAGGCTGCTTCTACTGCTGTCAACAAGAGACATCAGGAGCATTTCGAAAAGAGAAAGGAACAGGAGCAGATTAATCTTGATCAGAAGACTGCCATCTGCGAAGTTATAGAAGGTATGGACCTCGACAGTCTGAAGACTTTCGCCGAGTGGAATGCTTGCACAGAACAGATTACTTCATTGCAGGCTAAATGGAAGACAATCGGTTTTGCTCCTCAGAAGATGAACGTGAAGATTTTTGAACGTTTCCGTGCAGCATGCGACAATTTCTTCAAGCGCAAGTCTGAATTCTTCAAAGGAGTTAAGGATAGTCTTAATGCAAATCTCAAGCTTAAGCGCGAACTTTGTGAAAAGGCTGAGGCTCTCAAGGACAGCACTGACTGGAAGGCTACTTCGGATGTACTTATCAAACTTCAGAAGGATTGGAAAGAAATCGGTACAGTTCCTAAGAAGTATAGCGATGCTCTCTGGCAGCGTTTCATCGGAGCTTGCGATGCATTCTTCGAAGCTAAGAACAAGGCTACTTCTTCTGTAAAGGGTGAGCAGCTTGAGAATCTCGAAAAGAAGAAGGCTCTTATCGAAAAGATTAAGTCTGTAGCAACAGATGGCGTTGACGAGAAGGAACTCAGAGAACAGATCCGCACTTTGCAGGATGAATGGAATGCCATCGGTCATGTTCCTTTCAAAGAAAAGGATACTTTATACAATGCTTACAGAGAGCAGATCGATCGTCTCTTCAAGGCTGCCAACATGACTGCATCACGCAGAAGACTTGACCGCTTCAAGCAGGAGATGGGCAATGATACAGGACGTCTGCGCGACAAGCTCACACGTCAGTATGAGATTCTGAAGAACGAAATCAAGACATACGAGAACAACCTCGGATTCCTTAATCTTTCTTCAAAGAACGGAAGCGGACTTGTTGACGAAATAAATCGCAAGATTGAGAAACTTAAGTCCGACCTTCAGGAAATCGAGGCAAAGATTGCCGCTGTTGACGAGAAACAGAATCAGTAATAATTTGTCGATTTGAATTTATATATAACCGTCTGTCGTGGTTTCGGCAGACGGTTTCTTTTTATATATATGGGTTGTGAATATGCTTAAAAGGTATTTGCCTTGCATATTCACAGCATTTATCATTCCGTCTCTGTTGAAAAAACAGTATTTTTGTATGACTGTTGGCGCTCTTTGCGTCATGGTCTGCTGTACTGTTGCTTCGCAATTGGATAAGTACAGCCATTCATTTGTTTATAATTCTTTTTATGATGACTGACAACGAAAAACCTCTCATTCTTATATCCAACGATGACGGTCTGCAGGCCAAGGGCATACGCTTTCTTGCCGATGCTGTCAAGGATTTCGGACATATTGTAGTAGTAGCACCTGAATCTCCGCGTTCGGGAGCCGCCATGTCCATCACGTCGAGAACACCTATACGAATCGAACCTGAATCAGTGGAGCCGGACATGGAAGTCTATTCTTGTTCAGGTACACCGACCGATTGCATTAAGCTGGCGCTCGAAACTGTTGTTGCGCGTAAGCCTGACCTCGTTTTGGGAGGTGTAAACCACGGGGACAATTCGTCTGTCAATGTTCACTATTCTGGAACAATGGGCCTTGTTCTTGAAGGATGCATGAAACATATCTCTTCTATTGGTTTTTCAAGTTGTTTCACTTCTCCAGATGCGGATTTTGAGCCTTTGCGTCCCTACGTCAGGCGCATCGTTTCCTCAGTGCTTGCACGTCCTCTTCCTGAAGGTATTTGTCTGAATGTCAATTTCCCTTCTCTTCAAGAGTTCCGTGGTATGAAGGTATGCCGCATGTCAGGAGGCAGTTGGACAAACGAATGGCAGAAGTCTGTACATCCAAAGGGATGGACATACTATTGGCTCACTGGACAATTCACCGGGGACGATGACGATTCTGAAACCGATACATCGGCATTGAGCGACGGTTTTGTGTCCGTTACTCCTCTAAAGCTCGACATGACGGCCTATTCGTATCTCAGCGAACTTGATAAGGCTTTGTCGATGTAGCTTTCATCATTTACTGAATTAATCATTTTCTTATACATATAGAGATGAAATATTATATTATAGCTGGTGAGGCGTCAGGCGATTTGCATGCTTCCAACCTCATGAAGGCACTTCGTGCTGAAGATTCAGCTGCAGACTTCCGTTTCTACGGAGGCGACAAGATGCAGGCCGTTGGTGGAACTCTTGTACGCCACTACCGCGATTTGGCCTACATGGGCTTCATTCCGGTTGTCATGCACTTGCGCACTATATTGTCGAACATGAGCCGTTGCAAGAAAGACATTGTTGCCTGGAATCCAGATGTTGTTATACTTGTTGACTATCCGGGCTTCAATCTCAGCATCGCGGAGTATATTTCTGCAAATACGTCCATACCGGTCTATTATTATATTTCTCCTAAAATATGGGCATGGAAGGAGTACCGCATCAAGACCATACGCAAGTGTGTGTCCGAGATGTTTTCCATCTTGCCTTTCGAAGTGGATTTCTATCGTAGACACGATTATCCCATTCATTATGTTGGCAATCCATGTGTCGATGCTGTTCAGGAATATCTTGACAAGTCCGCATCCGATACATTTACTGATTTCACCCGATCCAACGGACTGTCCTCAAAGCCTGTCATTGCTCTTCTAGCCGGAAGTCGAAAGCAGGAAATCAAAGACAACCTTCCGCAGATGATCGAGGCTGCTTCTGCATTCCGCGATTATCAGCTTGTTGTGGCCGGTGCACCAGGAATAGATAAGGACTACTATGGTCAATTCATACCTGAAGGTGCTGACGTGAAGCTCGTCTTCGGACAGACGTACAGAATCCTTCGCCATTCCACAGCGGCACTAGTTACTTCCGGTACGGCAACTCTCGAAACTGCCATACTTTCAGTACCTCAGGTTGTCTGCTACTACATACGTGCCGGTAAACTCATTTCGTTCCTGCGCAAGCTCTTCCTGCATGTGCCGTACATATCTCTTGTAAATCTCATACTCAACAAGGAGGCTGTTACAGAACTTGTTGCCGACAGAATGAATGTAGATAATCTTCGTTCTGAATTGGAAATGATACTTCCTGGCGGTTCACGCCTTGATGGAATGCGTGCCGACTATTCAACTCTGCATAAGATTCTCGGACCAGCCGGTGCATCGACAAAGGCTGCGCGCATAATGGTGAAATTGCTCACAGAAAGAAACAAAACTAAAAAATAATGATTATGAACAACTACAAACCTACATATACTAAAGAAGAAGTCGATGAACTTGTCAAATGGTTCAACGAACATGAGTACGACGATGAGGTTGACTTGGGTCACGGACAATATATAAAGAGCGTAAAGGTAAGCGTTGCACAGCTTTCACATCTTGCTCAGCTCTATTATGCCAATAGAAATTTCTCAGGACCAATAAACATGCTTTTCAAGATTCGTGATTGCTTGATGGAGCAGGGGAAGGTACATGAGTGACGACAACCTGTATTGTGCTGTTTCGGCCTCTGGTTTGTATTCGTCGATAAGGACAGTAGACTCTCTTACTGTCCTATGGATTTTAGGATTTCATTTATATAACAATTCTCTGGTACTTCTTCCAGCTTCTTTTTCAATCTGCTTTTGATGGTTCTGAATGTGCCCTCTGTAACGTTCAGGATATTTGATATTGTCTTTTCGTTATTGATGCCTTCTCTGTACAGTAAGCAGATGAATAATTCACGATCTTTTATGTTTGGACAAGCCTCTGTAATCTTTTTTACAAAGTCTTTTCCTTTGTCCGTTTTGCTGTATACGTTGTTTATGCTGGTATAGAACTGTTCTGATATGGCCGCTGTAGGCTTGAAATCTGTACAGCCGTTCTTTGTCAGCATTGCTAATACTTTCATGCTGTAAGTGTCAGCCAGGTCCGTCAGTCTTTTTACTTCAAACCTGTGTCTTTGAGATTCTGAAGCAATAGCTTTTCTTGATGCTCTTTCCTTTTCTTTAGCCTCCTCAAGCTCTTCCTGAATCTTATGCAACTTCTCCACGTTGTCGCTATATTCCTTCCTCAGTTTGTTTCTCTTCTTCTGGTATATCGCAATCCCCCACAAGAGTCCTCCAATAACAACAATAGAAATTATTGAGATAGCCACAATCTTTGTCCGTGAATCCTCTTCAATTTCTTCCATCTCGCTCTGATATGTTATTTCTGTAACGCGGCTGGCTCTTATTGCAGAGTCACGCTTTATGCGGTATTTGAGCATTTCTCCCTTGTATTTATTTGCCGAATCTATATTTCCTACTTTTTCATAATAGTTGTTGAGTGTTTTTGATATATTATAATATGAGTCATAATCATTTCTTCGAATGCTTTTGTAGAAAATGTTTAAAAAACTGTCGGCTTTTTCTTTTTTACCGATATTGAAAAAATAGTCAGCTAGTAACATGTATGTTCTTGCACTATCTATCCTATTTTTATTGTATTTTAATGATTGTATTAATGCTTTTTGAATTTCTTCTTTGTTAGGACTGTTTGTTTTTCTTCCTATGATAGCTAAATTATGATATAATGTAGACAATGTTGCTGATTTTATCTCCTTTTTATATCCTATAAATGATAAATAGTGTTTGTAGGCTGAATCTGTTAATCCTAACTTGTCATATGTAATACCTATATGTATGTTACTATTTATTATTCGACTTATTTCTTTTGTTTGTTTTGCAAAGTATAGTTCTTTATATGCATGTTTAAGCATTTCTTTATATTCGTGGTTATTATAATACACAATTACTATAAAACTTTCAAGTATACCTTTAAAGTGTGGAAAGGAAAAGTTATCTATGTTTTTCTCCATATGCAAGAGTTTTGTTAATGCCTCTGCCGGTTTATTGTATATTTCTTTGTATATGCATAATAGTTCAGCTTCCATTTGTTGGGAAGGTGTTCCATTTTTGTCTACAGTAAAATATATTCTGGCAATATTTAGTGTAGAGTCATTTACTGTGTATTTTGTTAGGTATTCACTTTCGCATAAAAGAAGTGCATGAATTGCTCGAAGTTTTTCTGATGATAGTTCGGGCTTTTTTATTTTATGTAGTTCTTTTATTGCACTGTCTGGATTTGAGCACACATATGTGCTTATATCCTCAAGCTTATTTTGTGTATTGCAATTTGTGCATGAAATAATATTTATTGCAACTAAGATTGAGAATATGTATTTGATTTTATCCATTTTAATGTTCTTTTCTGCAAAAGTATGTAATTTTTCTGTTTTGGCAATTGGGATAAAGAGTCGATTTAAACTTTGATTGTTTTTACGAGCGCTCGTAGCGATGACTCCGAGCGCTCAAAATTTTCATTCTGAGCGCTCGCAATTGTACGTTAGCTTTAGTGTTTTAGTATAATAACCAGTAACTGATGTCACAATTTATGGTATACAAAATATTTAAAGTGAAGTAAATCAAATATTTGCGTTTTTTCTTGTAATATTGATTTGCAGAATAAGTATGAAAGGTCTAATATTGTACTATGTTTAACAAAACCAAATAAATATGAAAAACTTAGTTTTAATTGTATTAATGTTATTAGGTATGAGTTTGCCAACAAATGCGAGAGTTGAAACAACTAGTGATTCACTTTCTGTTTTATTATGGTTGGAATTTAAAGTAAATAATAGAGGTAATGGTATTGATGACGAAGATGATAATAATCATAGCATACAGCCTTTTTCGTTATATGAAGAATCTGTTATTGGCAGGCTCTACTCTGATGGTCAAATGGAATTGACGTTTGATAACAACGAAGCTGTAATCGTTTCAATAAATTTGAATGATTCAGAAGTAAGTAGTGTAGAGTTTGTTCCTACAGAAGGTGATAAATCTTTAACATTCGATTTGGATGATTTTGGAAAAGGTATGTATGAAGTCAATGTAACTATGTCTGACGGTTGTGTACAGACTGCTACATTTGAATATTGATAGTTATGAAGACATCATAGGCGAAAGTTGATGGTGTGATAATGAATTAATTTTTGTGTATTTATGGGAAAAGCTATTGTCGTTACCGGCGGATTAGGTTTCATAGGAAGTCACTTATGTCTGCGTTTGCTTAAAGACGGGCATAAAGTAATGTGTTTGGATGATTTGTCCACAGGCCAGATTGAACATCTTGGTATGTTTGACACCTGTCCAAATTTCAGGTTCATACGGCACGACATAGCTGATCCCATTTCTTTTGAAGATAAAGTCGATGAAATATACAATCTTGCTTGTCCTGCATCTCCTGTACACTATCAGCATAATCCTGTAAAAACTACGCAGACGTCTGTTGTAGGCACAATGAATATGCTTGAATTGGCGCGTATTCATGGATGCAAAATTCTTCAAGCTTCTACTAGTGAAGTCTATGGAGATCCTAAGGAACATCCTCAGCGTGAATCTTATTATGGCAACGTTAATATAAACGGTATACGTTCTTGCTACGATGAAGGTAAAAGGTGTGCTGAGAGTCTTTGCCTGGATTATCATAGACAATTTGCGGTAAGAGTTAAGATAATAAGAATCTTCAATACCTACGGTCCCAATATGGCGCAGAATGATGGCAGGGTTATTTCAAATTTCATATTGCAGGCCTTGAAAAACAAAGATATAACGATTTACGGCGATGGCACGCAGACACGTTCTTTCCAGTATGTCGATGATTTGATTGAAGGGATGATCAGAATGATGGATACGGACGATGATTTTACTGGTCCTGTTAATATCGGCAATCCTGAAGAAGTCACAATCTCTCATCTTGCTGAGGAAGTTATCGGTCTTGTACATTCCGGTTCTAAAATATGTTATTGTAGTCTACCGTCTGATGATCCATGTCGTAGATGTCCGGACATAACTTTGGCACATAAAGTTCTTAATGGGTGGGAACCCCATATCAGCTTGAAGGAGGGACTGAAGAAGACTATTGATTATTTCAGATGTTGTACAGAGAATTTATTTTATGAGCATTGAAAGACATTGAAAAAGGAATATGATTATTTGTAGCATATGCGTAGATGGTTTTCTATATAGAGTAGAAATGTTTAAAAAATTCTCTTAAATATTAAAACTACCTATTATAAGTATGCAGTTGTAGTCATATTGCCACCTAAGTAAAATGCACTTTTGTAGCAGTGATTAGATTTATACAAATATTCAAGCATATTTAAGGCTGTCGTAAAAGCAATATTATAGCAAAAAGAATATGAATATAAATATTAATAATATAATTAATTATATCATTTTGAAAGGCCCTTGTATTAAAGACATAGGACTGTTTCATGGCAAAATGGGGCTTGTTGTTGCATTATATGCTTATGCTGATAAGTACAACGATAAAGTATTGAAGGATTTCGCATGGGATTTACTTCAACAGATATATGAAAATGTTCATGCTGATTTACCTGTTGGGCTCGAATATGGGTTGGCCGGTATCGGTTATGGCATTACGCTACTGTATAAAAAGGGACTTATAAATTGCGATTTGAATGCAGCTCTTTTTGAAATCGATGCAAAAATTATGGAGCACGATCCTCGACGCATTGCAGATTGTTCTGTGCGTACCGGAATTGCTGGATTGCAACTTTATATTATGTTGAGGCAATCTACTGATCAGTCTCTATTGACGTTTGATAGCCGGTATCTCTCTGAATTGCCGTCTGTAGCTGGATACCAGACGAAGTCTGATCCTACAACTGCTGTATTTGATATAATTAATGAACCATCATTTGCAATAAGTGAATATGTTGAAAATCATATTGGGATAGACGGTGGATCTGCATACTACATTTTTAAAGACATTTTCTTATGACAAAAATATTTATATTTAATAATGCAAGTAGAGCCGCTGGCTATGGTATAGGTACATATGTCAGGCAATTGTCTCATGGTCTATCTGCTATGTTTTCTACGAAGGTTTTTATTGTTGAAATGCATGCAGACGCAAAAGAATTTATTATAACTGATGACGACAACGGAATTCGGCATTATCTTATTCCCTCACAACATTCTAACGTGGAAAACGAGATATACAGCCGTACCATATTCTATTTACTTGTAAGAAGCATTGAGGCCGACAGGAACGACAAAATTGTGTTCCAATTCAATTACTTTCAGCATTATCCATTGGCCTTGTTGCTTAAGGCATGGTATGTCAACAGCAGTATCGTGTTGACAGTACATTATATGAGCTGGTGTTTCGAGTTGAACGGTAATGTCCAGCGTATGAGAAAGATTGTTGCTTCAGGCCACGAGCCAAGTGATGACAAGGAAAGAGGCGTATTATCAAGCTTTAAAAACGAAAGAGTGTTTTTGCATTTGGCTGATGCTGTACTTGTATTGTCAAGACGTACAAAGGATATCCTTGCCGATGATTACAGTGTGTCAGCATATAAGATGCACCTTGTTTACAATGGATTTGGCGACACTTTGTGCAAGAGGCCTTTTTCGTATGACGGTAAGCATGTTAGACGTAATGTCCTGTATGTCGGACGGCTGGATGAGATTAAAGGACTTAAATACTTGATAAGTGCGTTTGAAAAGATTGTCGAAAAGCATGCCGACATACAGCTTGTGATAGTCGGTGATGGAGACTTCCAGCCTTATATGGAGCAGTGCAGAAAAATTCAGGGACATGTATCATTTCTTGGCAAAATGCAAAGTGACGATGTGGACAAAGTTTACAGCTCCGCTTATATAGGTGTAATGCCTTCATTCCATGAGCAATGCAGTTATACAGCTATTGAGATGATGCGCCATGGCATCCCTGTTATCGGCACGGATTCCACAGGATTGGCAGAAATGCTTGACGCAACTCCTGAATTGCGGGTGCATATTGACGAGGAAAATTTCAATGAGGATGAATTTGTGTCTCAGATAGCTTCAAAAATGGATTTGTTATTATCAGACAATACAGCTTGTCATGTTGCTTCGGATGCTGTTCGTAAACAGTATGAAGAACGATATACGCAGACGGAGATGATACGAAATGTACAAGAGACAGTACAGATTTTACAGGTACATTCTACATCCATAGTATCTTCAGATTATCTGCCACATATTGATGAACAAATGATAGGTCTAATTAACAGACATCCGGACATAGATATTGATTTCTATGGCATGACAGGTATAGGTGTCTATCTTTGGTGGCGTGTATTGCAGTTGGAGAAGGATGCGGAGACCAATGCAGACCAGCTTGCTATAATAAAAGAACACTCTATTTACTATCTGGATTGGGTTGGTGAGGTTATAGACGATGCACCTTTAGGGGCTGAGTTATACGAAATGCTTATCAGTATGAGCGAACACGCATTTTACCCAACAATGGTGGAAAACATCCTGAGAAACTGCAAAGTAACCTGTGATAGTACAACGTTCCCGTCAGAAGACGAGATATTACATAATGCATTGAAAATATGTACATGCAAGATATGAATATGCATCCACAAATATGTGAATTCCTTACTTTCGTCATTCCTGTGCGCATTGACAGTGAGGAGAGAAAAGAAAATTTGTTGACGGTAATCGAGTTTCTTGCCGTCATGCAATGCCATATCATCGTTTTAGAGGCAGATGCACTGCCACATGTCAACGAAATAGATTGTATGAATAATGTGGAATACCTATTTATAGAAGACAAAAATACCGTCTTTCATAGAACGCATTACATCAATGAACTTCTTCGTATGGCTCCAACAGAGACTGTGGCAATTTGGGACACGGATGTCCTCGTGGACTATAACCAGATATTTGGAGCTTTGCAGCTGATGAAGCAGGGTGCTACTATATCGTATCCATACGATGGGCGCTTTGTCATGTTACCGGAACAACTTTCCAAACAAATACGCCGCAAGTTGGACTTTGAATATTTGCACAACCTTAGAATGAAGTCTTTTCTTGGACGCAAACTATGCGGTGGTGCTTACATTGTTCATAAACAGCGGTATTTGCAATGTGGCGGAGAAAACGAACGCTTTACTGGATGGGGACCGGAAGACGCAGAACGTTTGCACCGGGTGAGAATTCTTGGCCATAAAGTGTGCTGCATTCCCTCTGGTGAACTCTTCCATTTGTATCATCCGAGAGGAATAAACTCAAACTACCAGTCTGCAGATGATGCCAGAAAACTCAGAGAAGAGTTTATAAAGATATGCTGTATGTCACCAGATGAATTAAAATCATATATATCAAGATGAAGACAATACTTGAATACTTTTTAGATGCATTAGATATAAACTATACGAAGCATTTCGTTCGGACGCTATACCAAGAGCATCCGCACAAGTATAATATGTTTGGTCTGAAAAAGATGCTGGATGTATATGGTGTTAGGACACTTGGAGTGCGCATTAAAAGCAAAGATCTTTCGAGCTTGAATTATCCTTGCATACTGCACATCCACGGTGATTTTGTAATAGGCTTGGACTGTGATGCCAACACATTTACATTTCTGCAGCATGGCAAGAAGACGACGGTCGATCATGATATGTTCAGACGGATGTGGACTGCCAACGCCCTTGTGGTGCAAGAAACAACAGATGCCACAGAACCTGATTATAAGGAACATCAGCGTAACGAACTGGTAGCAATCGGCAAAGCATACAGCATTCCAGTCCTATTGATTACGGCTGTGGTCATCGGAATGATAAGCAATTTCGAAAACATCGGAGTGTTCGAGATTTGTCACATCCTGTTAAGTTCTTTAGGCATCCTTGTTTGTGCGATGCTTATGGAAAAGCAACTATTTCAGGAAAGCCGTTATGGAGACCGGATTTGTAGCTTGTTCCATCACGCAGACTGCAACAGTGTGCTTGACGGACCAAAAGCAAAAGTCTTCGGCATCAGTTGGAGCGAGGTGGGTCTGGGTTATTTCATGGCCAACATCCTTCTTCTTTCACTCATTCCTGCATCATACGGTTTTATTGCAGTCGTCAATTGGGTAGCCATGCTTTATGGAGTGTGGAGCATCTACTATCAATGGCGCATCGCTAAAAGTTGGTGTGTGTTGTGTGTCATAGTGCAGACAATCATATGGACAATGGGTATAGTCGCAATAGTTTTGTATTTTACAAAGCTCTTTGTGTTAAACATATTCAGTAGTTTACTATCTTGTATAGTCTTTGCCGTCTGTATAATGGCTGTATATCAGTATGCTTCGGCACTCGTGATAGAAAAAGAACGAGAGCGTGCTGTACAGCGATACCGTGCCCTAAAGGCAAACAGTGCTGTTGCCAAAGTACTTATTGAAGGAGGTGAGTTCCATGAGACTACTTTCAATGATTCGTCAATCATTTTTGGAAACCCCAAAGCAAAGATTCGAGTGACGATATTGAGTAATCCTCACTGTAATCCTTGTGCGAGAATGCATCAGGAAGTAGAGAAATTGTTAAAATTAGGTTGTGAGAACATCTGTGTACAATACATATTTTCTTCTTTTAACGAAAATTTGGAAGACAGTAGCAGGTATCTTATATCATGTTACATGAACAATAATAATGACGAAGCATTAAGAAAATTTTCGCTTTGGTATGTAGAAGAGAAAATTAACTACAAGACACTTATCAAGCACAATGAGGTGTGTATACATTCTGATATGGTTGAAAAAGAAATGGAAAAGCATAGAACATGGCGTGAGAGAACCTCTCTCATCGAAACTCCGACAATTTTAGTAAATGGCTATAAGCTAACCCATGAATATGAATTAATAGATTTGGCCATGATAAACAATATATTATAACATGGAAAAATATCTTGCAAGATATCAATGGCAAGCACGCCCCATTGACAGTCGAATTAGCTATTCGACTGTAATAGTGCATCACATTTAAAACAACAAAACCAATGAGAAAAATTAAAAAGTTTAACTTAAGAACAAGTCAAATTCTTACTAGTGAAGAGATGTTGAAGTTATGTGGTATGGAGAACATTCCATTTGGATGTTCTTTCGAATATCAAAAATGTGCAATCTATGCAGGAGATAGCATAAATACAGGAACTTGTAAATGGAAGAATTATAATTCAACCACCAAATATTTAATGTGCGTTATAGATTGATTTTCATTTAAATAATGATAAAATTAAACATTCCTCACTTGAGAAAGGTTTCATAATCAGAAATGATTCTTATTATACCAAGTGAGGAATTTTCTTTCCTATAAATAATTATGATAAACCTCAAGAGAATTACCACGCTGTTCTTCGTGTTGGGCATTGCACTGAATGCCTTCTCGCAAAGCTTTGTCGTCGGCAGTGTGCAGGATGCCTTCCTGAAATATCCGTTGCCCGAAGCCAAGGTGTCGCTTCTTTTGGCGGCCGACAGCACTGTAGTGGTCGACTCTATCCCCATCAGGAAAAAATACAATGAGGACGGGACGATAAGAAAAGCTGAATTTTCAATGAAAATGGAAAGAAAGACATGCAATTATCTGATTCGTGCACGGCTCAACGGCTATGAGGACGGGTATCAATCTCTTTCGATTGACGGAAACAATGATGGATTTTGGATGATGGATAATCCGCTTGAGCTGCGTAGAGTGCGTCAAGTGGATTTGGATGAGTTGACGGTGACGGCAACGAAGGTGAAGATGTTCTACAAGGGCGATACTCTCGTCTATGACGCCACGGCGTTCAAACTGCCCGACGGGTCGATGCTCGATGAGCTGATACGCCAGATGCCCGGCGTGACGATGAACGACGGCGGCGAGATTTTCGTGAACGGCCGCAAGATTGATGAGCTGCAGCTCGGTTCGCGTTCGTTCATGCGCGGAAACTCGAAAGTCATGCTGGAGAACCTACCTTACTATACGGTGAAAAACGTGAAAGTCTATGAACAGGAAACCGACCTTAATCGCGTCGCCGATGCACAGCTTGAGAAGAAAAAGTTTGTCATGGACGTGAATCTGAAACCTGAGTACCAAAGAGGCTACATTGCCAACGTGGAGGCGGCCGGAGGCACGGAAGGACGCTGGCTGGGGCGTGCATTTCTGCTCAGCTTTACCAAAAACACGCGCTTCACGCTGTCGGCAAACTCGAATAACGTGAATGAGAGCCGCCACATTGGCAGTACTGATCATTGGACTCCCGACGCTGTACCCAAGTCGCTGCTGACTACACACAGCGCGGCCTCGGAAATAGATTATCAGACGACGGACAAGAATGTGCAGGAGAACTTGTGCGTGGACTTCACTTCCACACGTAATGAGGGGGAGATGATGAAGCACAGCGAACTTTTCCTGCCGGAAAATCCGCTGCAGACAATACGTCAAAACTCGTTGACAAAGGAAAACCTGCTGAAAATAGGCAACCGCTTCAAATATATCAAGCCGAAAAAATTCTTGTTCGAGAGCGAAGCTGCCCTGAACTACAAGTCGTACAGCGGAAATTCGTCGATGCTTACGGAACAATATGTTGACACTCTTACCACCCGTCAGCGCAACAGCGGTTTCAACGATGGGAAGACGTGGGCGGCCAAAGTATATGCACAGATAGCGCCGACATTGAAAAAGGCAGGAAATTGGAATCAGTATTTCCGTTTTACCACTCATTTTGACTATACGTCTGATGAGAACCAGCATGCACAACGTTTTCATGTCAAGGATTTTGTAAATCCGTCGTCGGTTGATTCGTATAACTCCAATGACTATTCAATGCACAAAGTCGCAGTAAGGACTCCCATCTGGTATGCACTCTCCAGGCGTATGAACTTCATGGACATTGAAGTCTCTCCGTCGTATAGCAGGGAAAAGACACACGACTGGTTGTATCATCCTGACACGCTTATGCTTCCTTCGCAAATAGATATGCTTCAGGCCGTCACCGACCGTGCAAACTCGTACGACAGCGAACTGCAGAGTCTCGGTGGCTATATAAGGCTGCATTATTCGCGCAGCCAGATTCTTCCATCCACGAACAAGATGCCAAAAATGGATGTGAATCTCCTGCACTTCTATCTGGAGCTGAAACCTGCGTATGAAAGGCTGCACTATCAGCGCGGACAGCTTGATACATTAGCTGTGCGCAGGACATTGCGTTTCAATCCGTGGCTTGATATAAACCTTTATGTGAAGAAAAATTATTTTCGTCCTGTCAATATCAGAATAAGCTATTACGAATCCAATTCGGCACTGATAAATCAGATTGATTTCCGTGACGACGCCACTCCTTTGGTAGTTCGTTTAGGAAATCCAAATCTGAAACCTTGGTTTGCTCAGAGCTCCATATTTGCGGAATACAAAGATTTACGTGCTCCCGGACACGATTATACCTTGTACGCGAGATATAACTATGTTCACAACAACGTTTCACAATCCGTAAGTTTCAATCCGGTCACCGGTGTATATACCTATCGTCCGGAAAACATACATGGAACATACGATATCAAAGCGGGTGCAAATATATTCTATACTCTTGATGCTGACAGACATTGGACTGTGGAAAACAAGTTTGACGGCAATTTCACTCACAGGCTAGACCATGTCATGCTCTCTGGTGATACCGAAAGTCAGCTGAATGCAGTCAACACCCTGACTTTGTCTGATAACGCATATATACAATACAACAAGGGTGCGCTGAATGTACGTGCCACGGGTGACATAAAATGGCGGCACAGCGAGGGGAAGATGTATGACTTTGAGAAGCTGAATGTCACAGACTTCAAATATGGATTGTCTGCCCGCTACACTATTCCCATACTTAAAACGACGGTTTCGGTTGATGGAAACATGTATTCCCGCCGTGGCTATGGCAGTGCGGAACTGAATACGGATGACTTTGTACTGAATGCCTCTATCTCCCAACCTTTCATGAACGGAAAATTGATAGCCCGCATTGAAGCATTTGACATCCTTCACCAACTCTCGTCCACACAATATGAAGTAAATGCTCAGGGACGCATCGAAACGTGCTATCGCTCACTTCCGCATTATTTCATGGCGCATATCGTTTATCATTTCAATAAAAACCCAAGAAAGAAATAAATAGATAACATGACTTTGCTAAAACGTTTTCCCCATTACAGACAACTTAATGCTTCTGATTGTGGTCCTACAGCCCTACGTATGATAGCCAAATTTTATGGTTTGAATTATTCTGCAGAAATGTTACGAAGGCACTGTTACATTTCTCGCCGTGGCGTTAATATGCAGGGTATAAACGAAGGAGCACAATATATAGGGTTTGATACTGTTGGTGTAAAACTGACTTTTGAGCAGTTGGCTGAGGAGGGCGTTTTCCCTTGTATCTTGTATTGGAATCAAAATCATTTTGTGGTATGTTATGGAATTGAAAAACATAAACATGGAGGGTATAAAATACATATATCCGATCCTGCATCGCAACGTCTTACATACACAAAAGAAGAGTTTGAACGATGTTGGATAGGCTCCCCAAAAAATAAGGATAGCAACGGTGTGGCGCTGATGCTCGAACCAGGAGAAAACTTCGGAAAGGTTGAGGATGAGTACAAGAAAAACAGTCGTAGCCTGCTGTCGTTTGCCCGCTATTTTACACCTTATCGTAGCATGATTGGGCAACTTTTGCTGGCCATGCTTGTAGGCAGCTTGATGCAGATGGTTCTACCGTTTCTGTCACAGGCAATGGTTGACCAGGGAATCAACGGGAAAAACCTGAATGTCATCACGTTGATTCTTCTTGCACAGTTAGGCTTCTTTGTTGCCACATTGAGCATAGACTACATCCGTTCGTGGATAATGCTCCACATGAACTCGCGCATTGACATTCAGCTAATAGCCGACTTTCTGATAAAGCTTACCGCCATGCCACTACAGTTCTTCGATTCGCGCATGACTGGCGACATACTGCAACGCATCGGTGACCACGGGCGCATCAAAAATTTCCTTCTCTCGAACAGTTTGCGTATTGTGTTTTCACTCATCAACCTCGTGGTGTTCCTTTCTATCCTTGCATATTATAATATGTTTGTGTTGACAATATTTGTTATAGGCAATACGATGTATGTAGTTTGGATTTCTTTCTTCATGCGTTACAGGAGGGAACTGGATATCAAGCGTTTTAATCAGTCGGCACTGGAGCAGAGCAAAATGATACAGTTGATCCAGGGTATGCAGGACATTAAGCTGAATAACTGTGAGCGACAAAAACGTTGGGAATGGGAACGAATACAAGTCAAGTTGTTCCATATAGGGCTGAAAGGACTCCGTATAGGCCAGATACAGCAGTCGGGTTCGGTGTTTTTTACACAGACGACTCACATACTTATCTACTACATAGCCGCCAAGGCGGTTGTGGAAGGGTCAATGACCATCGGCATGATGATGTCGCTCACCTATATCATTGGCCAGGTTTCGGCGCCTATCGGTGAGTTCATAGGCTTTGCTCAATCGTTTCAGGATGCGAAGATAAGTCTTGAACGTCTGAACGAGATACACTCGCAGGATGACGAAGAGACTGACGTTGACAAAAAGCTTGCCACTTTGCCAGCTGAACGTGATATAGAGATTAAGGATTTGTCCTTCAGTTATAATGGCTCTGAACACGAATTGGCACTAAAGAACATATCACTGTCTATTCCTGCCCATAAGGTGACGGCCATAGTAGGTGAGAGCGGATGTGGAAAAACCACACTGATAAAGTTGTTGCAAGGTTTCTATGAACCAATGCATGGCAGCATAAAGATTGGTGGCACCATACTCTCCGACATCAACCCACACACGTGGCGTGCTGCCACAGGTTCTGTTATGCAGGACAGCTTCATTTTCTCCGACACTATTGCAAACAACATAGCGGTCAATTCGGACGAAATAGACAAAGGGCAGATGATGAATGCCGCGCACATGGCCTGCATTGATGATTTTGTGAAGTCCTTGCCGTTGGGCTATGATACTATCATAGGCATGGAAGGCAAGGGGGTCAGCCAAGGACAGCGACAACGTATCCTAATAGCCAGAGCAATTTACAAGAATCCGGAATACATTTTCCTTGATGAGGCAACCAATTCGCTTGACGCCACAAATGAGGCAAGGATTATGGACAATCTGCGTTGTTTTTATGAAGGTCGCACTGTCGTTGTCAGTGCACACCGCCTGAGTACAATCCGCGATGCAGACCAGATAGTGGTGATGGCAGGTGGTGAGATTGTGGAAAGGGGTAATCATGAGTCGTTGCTAAAAAAACGAGGAAAATATTACGAATTGGTGAAGCACCAGATGAATGTCTTAGATTAATAGAAAGATATGGGAAAAAGAACCGACATACGTCAACATTGCCCCGAGGTAGAAAACCTGATGGGTGGCAAGATGCCTTTTGTGACACGATACGGCATCACCATCGTAGCGCTTGTTATTTTTAGCGTTGCTGTAATTTTGTTTTTGTCTGAAGGGACATTTCAGATGTTAATTAGAAAAATTATCAAATATACTATAGAACAAATGGAGGGAAAATATAAAATATGAATATATAAATTGGTTACTTATAGTAATCTTTATATTGTTCTATAAGATATTTTCAGACTAAATGAAACGATGATTTTATAATATATATATGATGCAAGGATTGCTCGTATTTTCATCTTTCATATAATGCATATTGATGTTTGGTAATTTTATTGTATACACGTGTAAACTATAAACAATAGATCCCAATGTATAGCGGTTTGTATCAGGTTGAACCGGTACAAGATAAAATTGATGACGAAGTGCCTCTTTTTATTTTATCTGAAAGAAAGTGTAGTGCAAGAATTGAAATTGCAGATGAAATGATATTCGAAAGATTTTTCGTAAAACGTTTTAAACAAATGTTTCTCAAAAATAAATAGTCTTAAAAATGGATATTTTGAAAAAGTATAATTATTTGATTGTGGGATCTGGACCCTTTGGAGCTACATTTGCTTGGTGTGCAATGAGGGCCGGAAAGTCGTGTTTGGTAATCGATCGGAGACCTAATCTTGGCGGTAATGTATATTGTGAAAATATAGAAGGCATTAATGTGCATAAGTACGGTCCACATATTTTTCATACATCTGATAAGCAGGTTTGGAATTTTGTCAATCGTTTTGTCGATTTTAATCGCTTTACACTTAACACATTGGCAAATTATAAGGGTGAGATATATAATTTGCCTTTTAATATGAATACGTTCTATGGAATGTGGCATACAAAGACGCCGGCAGAAGCTCAAGCTGTAATAGAAAAACAACGCTTCAAAGGTATAATTGGCAATTTGGAGGAGCAGGCTTTATCGCTTGTCGGTCGTGACATATACGAAAAACTTATAAAAGGATATACAGAAAAACAGTGGGGCAGATCATGTAAAGATTTGCCGTCATTCATAATACGTCGCTTACCGGTAAGATATGTATATGACAATAATTATTTTAATGACCTGTATCAAGGAGTCCCTATTGGTGGATATAATAGGTTGATTGAAGGTTTGTTAGAAGGTGCTGACACAAAAACAAATATTGATTTTTTTGACGGGTTGCATAAAAGCTGGAGAAATATTGCGGATAAGCTGGTCTACACAGGTAAAATGGATGATTTCTATGAGCATAAATATGGCAGACTTCAATATAGGTCTCTGAATTTTGAAAATGAAATACTGGATATCCAAAATTATCAGGGCGCTGCTATTATGAATTATACAGATAGCGACACTCCTTTTACACGAATTATTGAACATAAGCATTTTGAATGTTTCGGAGATGAAGTTTACAATATTCCGAAGACAGTAATAACACGTGAGTATCCTTCAAAGTATGTTGATGACTGTGAGGCTTATTATCCTGTAAATGATGCTGAGAATAACAAATTGTTTGCTGAATATAAAAAACTCGCAGACGAAGAAACGGATATCATCTTTGGCGGGAGACTTGCAGAATATAGATATTATGACATGGATGGTGTAATCAGAAGTGCATTGGATAAATGGAATTCGTGTCATATAAATGTAGTGTGACATTTAAAACTATAAATATGAACTTAAAAAAATGATTATGCAGATGAATACAATTGAGAATAACAAGAATTGTGTAGTATATATAACTCATATATTAAATGTTGATATTGTAAAATATCTGTTATATTTAAAAGAAGAGATACATGGCATAATGGATTTTATAGTCTTGTATGATTGTGCAAAAGATGAAATGATTACTGACAATTATTCTTATTTTGAGTTTTATAAATTTGATTCTAAAAAATTGGAAGGCTTTTTTTTTCAAAAAGACAGATTGTTGGCAAATCCTTTGATTGCTTTGATAGACTGTGCAAAACACTATAATTATAAACATTATTTGCTGGTGGAGTATGATATAATCTTTAATGGTAGCTTTAGGAATTTTGTTGAAAAGATTAATATTGACGATAATGTGGATTACATACATATTGCCAGCGATATTGAAGGTGGTCCGGAGAAGCATTGGCCTATAAAATATATTAAAGATAATCCTTTTGATAATTTGTATTTTGCTTGGTGTCAGCTATTCTATATAAGCCGAAAGCTCTTGCACGAAGCCGAAATGTTTATTAAAGTAAATGATTCATTTCACTATGAATTTTTACTTCCTACTATTGCATACAATGGAAAGTTCATCGTGCGACAATTTGAGAACTTTGGATATAATTTCCAGTTGTCGTGGGGACCTGTGGAAAAGTATGAAGATAAATATATTTATGAACGTAAGAAAAATACTTTTTATCATCCTATAAAGAATCTTGGTATAGTGGATTTTGTACATACCAAAAAAATTGAATGATATTTTTGAATTTGGGCTTTTATTTTTATTAGTTATGAAACAGGTTTTGTTATTTCTTTGCGGAAAAACGGATGATTGCGCAATAGATCAGTTCTTGAAACTGAAAAATATTGGAGATAAATGTAAGTTAGACGTTTTTTTTCTGTATCATCAAAAAGACACATGTGTCCCAATGATAATACATAATTATCCTCATTATATATTCCAATCCGATATTTTGTTTTCTATGGGATATAAGCCTATATCAGATAGTTTGATTCCTGGTAGTAATCACTTTCCATTGTTGAAGTTTTATAAAGAATTTCCGCAATATGATTATTATTGGTTGGTGGAGGATGATGTCCGTTTTACAGGAGATTGGAGTGATTTTTTCGATGCCTTTGAGATGGATAATTCTGATTTTATATCTTCATATTTAAGAAAATATGCTGATGAACCCGATTGGCCCTGGTGGGGAAGTTTGAAAAATTGTGGAACAGGTGTGGAAACGTGTGATTTGGTACATACTTTTAATCCTATTTATAGAATATCAAATAGAGCCTTGGAATGTGTTGACAAATGCCTGAAGGATGGTTGGAGCGGACATCATGAGGTTTTATTTCCGACTCTTCTTGCAATGAGTGGTATGAGTGTGCGGGATTTCAATGATGGGAAATCAATGTTTTATTTTAATGAGACATTTTCACATCTCCCTTTAAAACCACAGAATGTACGCCATAATGTACTTTACCATCCGATAAAAGAAAAGTATTTGAGGAATTTGCATAAAGTCAAGCAAAACTGTGTGATTTCTGCTGTTGGAAATAACAGCCTTCATGAACAATGGATTTCTAATGCGACAGATAGTAATTTCGATATTCATTTGATAGTATATGACTGGTCATATAATAAATGGTATAATGGTGTGGATTTTATCAGTTATAGAAAAGGCTATAAGATGAAACTGGTATATGACTATTTATTGTCGCATCCAGAATATATAGAACATTACGACTACTTTTTTATTTTGGATGATGATATTTCTACAGATGCAATCGGAATTGAAAAAATTTTCAGACTTATGAAAAAATATCAACTTGAGATAGCTCAACCTGCATTGAAAGAGTCTTATTATACTTATCCGCAGACTTTGAGAGACAAAATGTGTGCGTTGCGCTACACTAATTTTGTAGAAATTATGGCTCCTTGTTTCTCGCGTCAAGCATTAAAATCTGTATTGGAAACATTTAATGCCAATGAAAGTGGTTGGGGAATAGAATACCATTGGCCTTTTCTTATAAATTCAAATAAAAAGGATATTGCGATAATTGATTCCGCTTCAATGGTGCACACACGTCCGATTCAGTCTTTTAGTGAAAGAAATTATCGTGATTTGTATGAGTACCTGAACAACAATAATTTAACCAAAGATATAACCGAATACGATGCTGTTCCATTTGATGAAAGCCAATATTCGTGTAAGGCAGAATTTAATGAAGAGAGGGCTGCACTAAAAAATAGTCTTTTAAGCTTGAAGGAATATGCTTGTAAGATTGTTAATAAACTTTCTTCTTCATGTAGAATAAGTATGAATGGAACTGTTGGTATGGCTTTGTATTTGGCTTTGTATTCGCGAATATCAGAAGATAAAAAGTTCGCAGATTGGGCTTTGCATATTATTGAGAGAGAAGGTATGTTTCTTGATCGAATAAAAAATGACATGAGCTTGTTTAGCGGTCTGCCTGGTTTTTGTTGGAGCATTGAATGGTTGGCTCAGAATGGATTTATATATAACAATACATCCGAAATACTTGATGAGATTATACCGTTAGTAAATGAGACAGCAGTGAAGCAACTTGATTCTTTCTCTGAAAATCAATTGAAAGAACTTGGATTATATTATGAGTTAAGATGTAGGAATATCGAAAATAATCGTTATGATTCTTTTGTTGAAGAAGAGCATATATTGAAGTCTATATACGATAGACTTCATGACGAGTCGTATGTTAAGAACGTATATAGTAATGGTTTGGACAAGGCTCTTATATGGTTGTATTCTTCTTTTTGGAAAGAATTCAATATTTTTGACGATTCTTCGTTGGATGACAGTTGGAGCCTTATGAATACAATATATGAAACTTATGTAAACTTAGATGCTCAAAACTCAAACATATATATTTGAAATAATGATATGATTTAAACTCTATAAAATTTGCACCGGAGAGGAAAAACGTGTATGCTTCATCTTCGGTGTTTATTTTTTTATTATATTTTATAGGTTTCACGATTGTTATGTACTTGGAATCTCCGAATTATGCGTTACAATTTATGTTACGCATGATTTTTTATTTGCCGTAAATCAGGTACTTAGCGTTTGTGTTGTAATAATGATTTGCAAGAAATATTTTAAAGTCCTAAAATTGCAGACGTAAAACATCTCATAAGGGTTAAAAATAAAAAGTGTTGGGCCTTAGGTTTTAAAAGAATGTTAGTGAATAAGTGAGGCCTTATGAATTTTGATTGTTGCAAAGACGTCATAGGTGAAATTTGATGTGTGAAAATGAATTTATTGTGAGATATGGGAGAGGTGCGTATCTTTAGGTTGTTGTATTAGTTGGTCTGTAGCAGATGATTCTGCTTTAGAACTGGACAATATTTAAAGTATGACAAAAGGTACACAAACCTGTTAAGATATTAGTCTGTTAGATGCTTATCCGATTTTTAGGTTTACAGATGCGTTAAACCTCTTCCATATCTATTTTTTGTTTCTTGATTTCTTCTTTTGAACGTGCTGTAGATGTTTGTGGATAAAAGATTTTATCCGCTGAATGTTTGCTTGTTGTAGTATTATTAGATTATGTACTTCTTGATTTTCAAGTAGATGATGTTTGTTTTTTTAGCCCTTTGTTTGGTTGTTGCTGATAAAAAATATATTATTGCAACGTAAAATAAATCTAATCACTATGTTGCGGGGTATTATAATCTCTTTATTGATGGGCTTGTCGTCTTTTGTTATGGCGCAGGACCCGAATACCATTCTATTTACGAAGCTGAAAATCATAGACGGTTATACGGAACAGCCGTTGGAAAATGCATGTGTGTCTATTATTGACAAGGAGAGCGGAACGGTACTGGTTGATTCTATGATGCCTAGTTGGAATAGGGGAAACGTAAACGGCGAAACAAAAAAGATTTTCGGTGGATACGTTGCTCGTGCACCTAGACGCAGTTCCTATATGTTTCGTTTCAGATGTGCCGGATATGATTCGGAGGATTATGAGGTTGCTCCTGGTGCAGGACCAGACGGAAAGCCTCTACTGAAATATGTTTTCAAGAACACGTATTATGTGTGGAAGAAAACCATTAATCTTCCTGATGTGGCAGTTAAGGCTTCAAAGATACTTATGGTAATGAAGGGCGATACGATAGAGTATAATGCCGCAAGTTTCAGAATGGCTGAGGGGTCTATGCTTGACGATCTTATCAGGGCGCTTCCAGGGGCAAAACTTGATAATAACGGACGTATCACTGTCAATGGTGAATTTGTGAAAAGTTTGCTTGTAAATGGGCGTGACTTTTTCAATGGTGATCCTAAGGTGGCACTTGCCAATCTTCCTGCATATACGGTCAATAAGGTTAAGGTATACCGTAAAGCTCCAGAGTATGCAGAACTGATGGGAGAACGTTCAGAGGCGGAGAAAGAAAAAGATCCGCTGGTGATGGATGTCGGTCTGAAGCGTGAGTATCAGGAAGGATGGATTTCAAACTATGAAGTAGGAGGTGGCGGTGGTCTTGACGGAAATTTTGACGAGAAGTGGCTGGGACGCATGTTCGGCATGCGCTACACAAACCATTCGTCTATTGCGATATATGCCAATGCAAATAATCTGAGTGATGCAGGAATGCCAAGCGGAAAAGGTGAGTGGAAACGCACAGACGCAACAACTGGTAACAGGAAAACTTATATGGGCGGTATTGATTTCTCACTGGATCCAAAAGATACGGACATTCATTTCAAGACTTCCTTGCAGGCAGAGCATCAGGATGTAGACAATCAGTCACGGACTATGCGGGAGGACTACTATGCAGAAGGTAACACATATAGAAATGCTATAAGCTTCTATAACCCGAGGATGACGAACATCAGATGGAATGCCAAGCTTGAAGCCAAGACCGGCAAGACTTTTTTGTACGTAAATCCAAATGTGCATTATTCTCGGAACAAATCTGAAGGACTTACTGAGACGCATGTAGCTGAAGAGCTCGATTCGCTATATTCGAGAGAACAACGTAGCAACAGTCTTGAAACAGAGTGGGGTACATCGTTCAATGCGGGTGGTTTTACGGTGATAGGCAATGACTTTCTTAACTACTCTGCTGATTTTTCGTATGGTAAAAGTAAGTATGAAAGCAATGTCATGGACCGCATCGTATATAATAGTGCTGAAACAGGTAATATTTATGAACAGCGGAAAAGCAATGTGCCGAAGTCTAATTATGGGTATTCGTTGGGCATGACGTATGAAAAACATTTCAGTGGGGCCGACACGGCTTTCTTCAAGATGAACTATTGGTTGGGATACAAATACACACAAAGGTTCAATTCGGGCCATCAAGATTTGTATAGATGCGATGAGGATTGGTTGACACCTTCGGCGTCTTCTGCTTTTGTACTCGATCAAGCCAACAGTTACCATACAACAAGGATGGAACGTATACATACAGCCAATTACTATCTAAATATGTACTTCGGTAAGGTTGGGGTTGAGTTTGAAGGTGATGTGAACGTGTACAATCGCGGTATCGATGATTTGCGTAATGCTGAAAAACGCAGCAAGACAAAGGATAATGTTACTTTTAATCCTTCTTTGTCTGTGTCCTACAACTCTAAGCTCGGCAAGATGAGGCTTAAGGGGGCTATTAACAATAATCTTCCTGACATCATGGATTTGCTTGATGTAAGAGATGAGAGCGATCCTCTGAATCATTTTACAGGTAATGCTGAGCTTAAAACTACTCGATGCTATAATATGGGACTTATGTATGAGCTTAAAAAGAAAAGGCTTATGCGTATATTGCGATTCAATGCCGATTATAATGTATGGGAGAACAGTATCGGGATGGCGCAGATTCTTGACAGAGCAAGCGGTGTGACAACATATAAACCTATGAACATCGACGGAAATCGTCTTGCATCTGCAAACGTGTATTACAGCCAGTTTTTGGACAAGGGCAGTCATTGGAATATTTCTAATACTCTGGGTTATAGTTATCGGCGTAGTGTGGATTTTTCTGGTGAAAGTTATGTGAATGATGATAATTCAATATACCTGAATAAGCAGGAAGTTGACAATTCGATTCTGAACGATGAATTTCGTTTGGATTATCGTTTTGAGTCATTCAGTATATCTGCATTGGCCAACGTAAAATGGACACGTCTGTCCAGTCGAAATGAGTATTTCAACAATTTTTCGTACACGGATTTCAATTACGGTATAAGTTTGAGCACTCCTTTGTTGTGGGGCATTGATCTGTCTACAGACATCATGGCATACAACCGGCGTGGCTATTCTGATGCATCAATGAATACGACAGATTGGGTTTGGAATGCCTCTCTGTCACGTGCTCTAGGAAAAAGCAAGCAGTGGGTGGTCAAGATGATTGGTTTCGACCTGCTTCGTCAGCTGTCCAACGTGAAGCATACCGTCAATGCACAAGGACGTACGGAGACGTGGTACAATACGGTACCGTCGTATGCAACTTTGCATGTCGTGTATCGTTTAGATATTAAACCTAAAAAGAGGCGCTGAAAAGCTTTGTTGATTTGATGGCATATTATGTATATGCGTTCATGCATATATGATTACATTTAAATGCCAGCTATGCAACAGAAAAACCTTTATAACTTTGGGGTAATAAAAACGGCTCATGCTTTAACGTGGTGTTAAGAGCGTGAGCCGTTTTATGTAAGTCTGTAAGATTTTGTTCTTACCTATTAAAGAAAGAGCATTAGAACAACTTTGCCAAATCTTCCAGTATACCGAATATGTTCAGCGTGTAGATGTATATGACTGCTGCTGGAATGGCTATGAGTGAACTGTCGAATCTGTCGAGCATTCCTCCATGTCCGGGAAGGATGTTGCCTGAATCTTTTATTCCGAGCTTGCGCTTGAGAAGTGATTCTGCAAGGTCGCCCCAAGTTCCGAAAATCACAACTATGATTGCAAGTCCGCCCCATGCTATTGCATTTACTGTGTCGTTGCCGTAGTAGAAATCCTTACAGAAGTAGGCTATTATCTGTGAAGCGATTATGGCAGTTATACCTCCACCTATCGAGCCTTCCCATGTCTTGTTTGGAGATATGCGTGGGAATAGTTTGTGTTTTCCCAGCATAGAACCGAAACAGTAGGCGCCGGTGTCGCTTGCCCAAAGGTATATGAATACGGAAAGCACAAGTGTTGGTGTGTAGACAACATTGTATTCAAGTGTGTATGGATCTCTGCTTACAACGTACGACAAAACATTGAGAAGCGAGAAGGGAAGTGCAATGTACAGCTGGGCCATGAGAGAAAAGGCCCAGTTGTATATTGATTTTGCCCTGTCGAAATAGAGTTCCGATATAAGAAGATAGATGATGGATACAAGATATGGAATGAATATCTCTGCACCTACTATGTTTCTGTTGAATCCGAGTACAGCAAAGAACAGGTATACGCCTGCAACAGTGGTTATAAGTCTGTTTACCTGCGTTCCTTCATTCTTGTTGATGATGGTGCAGAATTCCCAGACTGTCATGCCGGTAATGATTGTAAACAGGAGTCCGAATGACGTAGGGCTCCACAAGATGCCTCCAACCAGAACAATAACGAATATTATTCCTGTTAAGCTCCGTACTATAAGATTTGTTTTCACTTTTCTTTTTTAGTTAGTCGGTTTACTCTTTGGATTCTTTTGTTTCAGAAGACTTTTCGTTCTCTGTGTCTACAGCAGAAGTCTTGTCGGAAGCGTTCTCTTCAGGTTGAACTTCTTTGTTGTCTTCTGACTTGGATTCAACATTTGCCTGCTCAGACATCTTTGCCTTTTCTATGACAGCCGCAACAGCCTTAGCTCTGATGAGGTCGGCATTTTCTTCTGCAGTTGCAGATGCGTTTGCATTGGCTTTCTGCTCGTTGCTGCTTGCAAGTATTTCTTCTGAACGTGATGCCCATGGGCGCTTGCCGAATATAGCTTCAACGTCTTCTGCGAAAATTACTTCTCTGTCAACGAGGAGCTGTGCAAGTTTCTCGTGGCCTTCCTTATGTTCAGAAAGAATCTTCTTTGCTCTTTCGTATTCCTTGGCAATGAGGTTCTTAACTTCCTCGTCTATTATACGTGCAGTATCTTCGCTGTAAGGCTTGCTGAACTGGTACTCATTGTTGTTGTAATAGCACAAGTTTGGAAGAGTTTCTCCCATACCTGCGTATGCAATCATACCGTAAGAACGTTTTGTAACAGTTTCGAGGTCATTGACTGCACCGGTTGAGATGCTTCCTGTACAAAGTTCTTCAGCTGCACGTCCGCCGAGTGTTGCGCATATTTCGTCGAGCATCTGCTCCTTGGTCGTAATCTGTCTTTCTTCAGGCATGTACCATGCAGCGCCAAGAGCTCTTCCTCGTGGTACTATAGTAACTTTTACAAGCGGATTTGCATACTGCAGGAACCAAGATATAGTTGCATGTCCGGCCTCGTGGAGTGCAATTGTACGCTTTTCCTCTTGTGTCATCACCTTTGTCTTTTTCTCAAGACCACCGATGATTCTATCTACAGCATCGAGGAAATCCTGTTTGTTGACCCACTGGCTGTCGTGGCGTGCAGCGATAAGTGCTGCTTCGTTGCAGACGTTTGCAATATCTGCACCGGAGAATCCTGGAGTCTGTCGTGCGAGAAGGTCTACGTCTACGCTCTCGTCAATCTTGATAGGGCGGAGGTGTACGTTGAATATCTCCTTGCGCTCATTCAGGTCTGGCAAGTCTACATGTATCTGCCTGTCGAAACGTCCGGCTCTCAAAAGCGCGTTGTCGAGAATGTCAGCACGGTTCGTTGCTGCGAGGATGATGACGCCACTGTTTGTGCCGAAACCGTCCATTTCTGTGAGGAGCTGGTTGAGCGTGTTTTCGCGTTCATCATTGCCTCCCATGTTTACCGATTTGCTTCTGGCTCTACCTATGGCGTCAATCTCGTCTATGAATATGATACATGGAGCTTTCTCCTTGGCCTGCTGGAACAAGTCTCTTACACGTGATGCACCTACACCTACGAACATTTCAACGAAGTCTGAACCCGAAAGCGAGAAGAATGGAACATTTGCTTCGCCTGCAACAGCTTTTGCGAGCAGGGTCTTACCTGTTCCTGGAGGGCCTACCAGCAGTGCGCCCTTTGGAATTTTACCTCCAAGGGTGGTGTATTTCTGCGGTTTCTTGAGGAAGTCTACAATCTCCTGTACTTCCTGCTTTGCTTCTGCCTGTCCTGCAACATCCTTGAATGTTACTCTTACCTGATTCTTTCCGTCTTTTTCGAAAAGCTTGGCTTTTGATTTTCCAACAGAGAATATGCCGCTGCCTACGCCTCCGCTTCCCATACGGCGTATGAAGAACATCCAGATGACAACTATAAGAATGATAGGACCTATCTGCCACAAGATGTTTATGAACAGGTCGTTCTTTCTTGTGTAGGATACATCTCCTGTGAAATGTCCTGATTCAACTTCAGAATCGATAAACTCTTCAATCTTGTCGAGTGAACCGAATTCCACTTTGACGGAAGGATTTCTTCCTGCCACTTTGCTGTTTGTTCCGAAAACGTCATGTATGTTGTTTTGGTTTACATACATGTCCAGTGTAAGGTCATCCTTGTTGATTGCTATATTTTTTGCATAACCTTTGTTGACATACTCCTTGAAAGTTGTATAGTCGACTTCCTTGCTTGTCGAACTGTCGTTCTGATAAAAAAGAACGTAGAAGATGATTCCCAAGAGTATGATGTAAAGCCATGCAAAATTGTAGCGTGGACCTTTATTGGATTGGGATTTCTTGTTGTCCATAATAGTTTGAGAAATTTTGTTGATTTAGTCGATATCCGGAATTTCTTCTATTTCTGCGTCTTTCCAAAGATTTTCTATGTCGTAGAAACTTCTGGCATCCGGTACGAAAATATGTACAATAACATCTATGTAATCCAGTGCGACCCAGATGCAGTTTTGTGTACCGTCTGTAGCACTTGGTTTGTAGCCTATATTTTTTCTTACGTGTTCTTTTACAGAGTCTGTGATGGCTCCGACTTGACTCGGAGAATTACCTTGGCAAATGACAAGATATTTGCATATTGTGTCTTCGATGCCCGACAAGTCCACCACGCTTATTTTCTTTCCTTTCTTTTCCTGTATTCCTTCGATGATAAATTTTACCAACTCTTGGTTTTCGTTCATATTTTCCAGTGTTTTATTTAAATATCAATGTTTGCAAAGATAGGTGTTTTTCCTTGATATACAGATGCGGTATATCGTTTTTTCAACTTTTTTGTAAATATTGCACGAACATTTTATTGTGCATGGTACTTGCAGCTTATTGTAGTGTACTGATTGATGACCGGGAAGTATTAATAACAAAAAAGGTGAAAGCTTGTTTGCTTTCACCTTCCGTATAGTTGGGATACCAGGGCTCGAACCTGGAATAACAGGACCAGAATCTGTTGTGTTGCCAATTACACCATATCCCAATTTTAGACGTTTGTCTTTGTTGTGATGCTTTGTTTTTTCAAAAGCGATGCAAATGTACGGCTTTTATTTGAACCAGCAAATTATTTAGGGACTTTTTGCGAAAAAATGATGTTTTTTTATGTTTACAATTCTATTGGATATGTAAGTAGAGGGGCAAACTTGATGTTTTTTATTGAATATTGTTATGTGACTTTAGTGTGCTTGATGATTATTGTTTGTCGGTAGTGCATCTTCTGAAGTTTTGTTTCAGATGTTGCTTCTGTTTGAGGTTTTATGTCGGTAGGTTATTGTTTTGTGTCTTTGTGCTTAGATTTTGACACTTTTTTCTTATTAATGCTTACAATTTTAATGTTTTCTGAACTTTTATAGCTAACTTTGCGTAGTTCAAACTAAATTGTTGATTTTTTATGGATAAAAAGAATTTGCGCGAAGAGGCTCTTCGCTACCATGAAGAAGGACGTCCAGGAAAGGTGGCTTTGTCCATAACTAAACCGTGTGCAACTCTTGATGATTTGGCCTTGGCTTATACACCAGGCGTGGCCGAACCTTGCAAGGACATTCAGAAGAATCCAAATGACGCATATCGTTATACAAATAGAGGTAATCTTGTAGCGGTCATTTCCAATGGTACAGCAGTACTTGGACTTGGAAATATCGGAGCTCTTGCCGGAAAGCCTGTAATGGAAGGAAAGGCTGTGTTCTTTAAGTATTTTGCGGATGTTGATGCTTTTGATATTGAAGTTGATGCTTCTGATCCTAAGGAGTTTATCAATGTTGTGAAAGCGATTTCTCCAACATTCGGTGCTATCAATCTTGAAGATATCAAGGCTCCGCAGTGTTTTGAAATAGAAGATACGCTCAGACGTGAACTCGATATTCCAATAATGCATGACGATCAGCATGGAACAGCCATCATTTCGGGTGCAGGATTGATAAATGCATTGGAAATAGCTGGCAAAAACATCGGCGATGTACGTGTGGTTGTAAATGGTGCAGGTGCTGCGGCTATTGCTTGTTCAAAGATGTTTATACGTCTGGGTGTCAAGAGAGAAAACCTTATGATGCTTGACAGTCGAGGCGTTATAAGTACAAGTCGTACGGATCTTAATGAATTCAAGGAATATTTTGCAGTTGATACAGACTGCAAGACTTTGGAGGAAGCAATAGATGGTGCAGATGTTTTCTTGGGTCTTTCAAAGGGTGGTGTTCTTACACCTGAAATGCTAAACAAGATGAATGCAGATCCGATAGTGTTTGCGCTTGCTAATCCAGATCCGGAAATCTCTTACGAACTGGCAAGAGCTACACGTAAGGATGTACTTATGGCTACAGGAAGAAGCGATTCTTTGGTTCAGATAAACAATGCAAGCTGCTTCCCTTACATATTCAGAGCTGCGCTTGATACTCGTTCGAGATGTATGAATGAAGCTATGGAGATGGCTGCTGTATATGCAATAGCATCTGTTGCAAAGGAGCCTATATACGATGAGTTGTGCGAACATTATCCTGCTATGCGTGGAATGTCGTTCGGTCGTGATTACTTTATTCCGAAGCCAATCGACAAGCGTCTTCTTACGACAGTTGCTCCAGCCGTTGCGCGTGCAGCGATGGAGAGCGGCGCAGCTCGTGAACCTATAGCTGACTGGGATGCTTATAAAGCAAAGCTGCAGAAATATTCAGATTCAATCAGTGCACATTGATGCTGATGCCATTGACGCTTTGACACGATAATATAGATTATTCAAACAATGATATTGAGGCCTGCAGGATACTGCGGGCCTTAATTGTATATCTTAAGGAACTTTAATACGAGTGTCGGCCTGCTTTTGCTTTGTTTGAAAGTGAAAATCAACTTTTTTCTGCTATATTTGTAGAAAACAAATACAACTAAGAATATAGGTATATGCTGAAAAAATATTTGACAGTGGCTTTGGCATTTTCTGTTGCAGTATGTGTGTCAGCGCAGAAAGTGGTTTTTGACAGTGTTAATGTTGATGTGGGGACTACTCTGTGGAAAAAGCCGGTAACAGCAACATTCAAATTCAAAAACAAGGAACGTACGCCTTTACGTATCGAAAAGGTCGATGCAATGTGTGGATGCATTGTCTCGGAATGGCCTGACGAGCCTATCAGAAGAAACGATGAAGGAGAAATAAAGGTTACTTACGATGCAATGACGCTCGGGCGTTTCGATAAGGCTATCGATGTTTATACAAATGCGTCTCAAGAACCGCTAGTACTTAGAATGAAAGGTGAAGTCTCCACCAGTGACCGCATCGAGATAGAAGAACTTTATCCTTATCGTGTCGGAGATGTATGTTTGAATACAAACAATATTGAATTTCCTGATGCCGTATCTGGAGATACTGTTACAGCTTATCTCGAATTGGTGAACGACGGGAAGGATGTTTATACTCCGACTCTTATGCATTTGCCTCCTTATATAACAGCTGAAGCACAGCCTGAGATGCTTGCTAGAGGAAGAAGGGGTGTAATAAAGCTTACGCTCGATTCAAAGAAACTTATGAATATGGGCTTGACACAGACCACAATCTATCTTGCCAGATATTCAGGAGATAAAGTTGGAGATGATAATGATATTGCAGTTTCTGCTATTCTTCTTCCTGATTTTCCAGAGGAAATAGCAGGTATTGCAAGGCCTGAATTCAATATATCATCAACTGAACTTGATTTCGGAAAGCTTGGAAAAAAGAAAAAAGTGAGCGGTCGCGTAGAAATCACAAATAAGGGTAGGGGAACATTGCAGCTTCAGGCCATACAGGTGTTCAATCATGCTCTTTCTGTAAGCTTGCCGAAAAAAGTTCTTGCACCTGGAGAAAGTATCAAGATGAAAGTTACTCTTATGGCTAAATATCTCGGACAGTCGAAGTCGCAGCCACGTGTGCTTCTCATTACCAACGATCCAAAGCACCCGAAAGAGATTGTTACAGTAAAATTCCAAAAATAACTAAAGCACTACTTATTATGGAGCATCCAGAGAACAGCAGTGAATTCCAGAGTTTGTCTGTAAATGCAGGAGTTTCCAATCAGTCAATTGTCAGTCCGTATTTGAAATTGAATAAGAGGAAGAAACGTCATCTTCTCACATCCGGAGAATATGTAGAAGGCATTCTTAAAGGTAATGTGTCTGTGTTAAGTCAGGCTGTAACTCTAGTTGAAAGTCTTTTGCCGGAGCATCAGGCAATAGCGCAGGAAGTAATTGAAAAGTGTCTTCCTTATTCAGGAAACTCGATAAGAGTGGGTATAAGCGGTGTTCCTGGAGCAGGAAAAAGTACTTCTATAGATGCTTTCGGCATACACGTGCTTGAAAAATACGGTGGGCGTTTGGCTGTGCTTGCCATAGACCCTAGCAGTGAGAAGACTAAAGGCAGTATTTTGGGCGACAAGACAAGAATGGAGAAACTTGCCGTTCATCCGGATTCTTTTATCCGACCTAGTCCTACTGCGGGATCCCTTGGCGGTGTTGCACGCAAGACCCGTGAAACTATCATTCTCTGCGAGGCTGCCGGTTACGATAAAATCTTTGTTGAAACAGTTGGTGTTGGACAGAGCGAAACGGCTTGCCATTCAATGGTTGATTTCTTCCTTCTCATACAGCTTGCCGGTACAGGTGATGAACTTCAAGGTATCAAGCGAGGTATAATGGAAATTGCAGACGGTATTGTTATAAACAAGGCTGACGGCAATAACGTGGACAAAGCTCACATGGCAGCGAGTCATTACAGAAATGCCTTGAGATTGTTTCCAAAACCAGAGAGTGGAGTCTTGCCTAAGGTTTTATGCTATTCTGGCTTCTACGGACTTGGTATCGAAGAAATCTGGGATACCATCTATTCTTATATAAAAGAAGTAAAGGAGAGCGGATATTTTATGCATCGTCGCAATGAACAGTCCAAATATTGGATGTACGAAACCATCAATGAACATTTGCGTGATGATTTCTATTTCAATCCAGTTGTCAAATCTTTGTTGACAAAGGTTTCCGACGATGTTCTTGAAGGACGTGTAACGTCTTTTGTTGCAGCAAAGAATCTTCTCGATGCATATTATGAAAACATCGGTCGTCAGAAGCAGTGAGAGTAGAATGCTGAATGTGTTCCTTGCTGGTAAGTAAGTGCAAGGAATATATATAATATAGAAAAGCCCGGCAGAAAGGTCTGTAAGTTTAATCCTTCAGTCTTTCTGCCGGGCTTTGTTTTATTCTTTAGTCTAGCTTGAGCAAAATCGAATCAGATAGATATGTTGTTCAATATCTCGTAAAGCTTTCTGTCTATAGGCTTATTGTTTCTTATGGCTCTAGAGAACGGCACATATACGATTTCTTCATTGTCGATACCCACCATGACGTTTCTCAATCCTTTCATTATTGCCTGTATGCTGGCCGCACCCATTCGGCTGGCTATGATTCTGTCGTGTGCTGTAGGGTGTCCGCCTCGCTGCAGATGTCCAAGGATTGATATTCTTACATCGAGTTCCGGATATTGTGTCTTGACCATATCTGCGTAGTGCATGGCTCCACCGATCTGCTTGTTTGCGGCGACGAGCACGATACTGCTGCTTTTTTTCTTCTTGAAACCGTTCTGAATGAACTGTGTCAGCATGTGTTCCTCTATTTCTATGGAAGGAATAATGGCAGCTTCGCATCCTGAAGCTATTGCTCCGTTGAGTGCAAGGAAGCCTGCATCGTCACCAACAACTTCAACAAAGAAAAGTCTTTCGTGAGATGTTGCGGTGTCGCGTATCTTGTCTACCGACTGCATTATAGTGTTTAATGCCGTGTCGTAGCCGATTGTAGTGTCTGTTCCGCAGAGGTTGTTGTCTATCGTTGCAGGAATACCGATGCAAGGAACATCATATTCTTGTGCGAATATTCTGGCACCGCTGAGTGAGCCGTCTCCTCCGATTACTACGAGTGCATCAATCTCCTCCTTCATCATGTTCTCGTAGGCCTTCTTTCTTCCTTCCTGAGTCATGAAGTCCTTGCTTTCTGATGATTTCAGAATTGTGCCTCCCTGCTGTATTATGTTGCTTACATTCTGTGTCTGAAATTCCACAATTTCTCCATCTATAAGTCCTTTGTAGCCGCGGTAGATAGCTTTTACCCTAAGTCCATTGTAGATGGCAGAACGTGTTACCGATCTGATGGCGCTGTTCATTCCTGGTGCGTCATCTCCTGAAGTGATAATTCCTATACATTTAATAGCCGCCATAATATTGTGTAATCTTATTTACCTTAAATTTGTTCTGTGTCTGATCCAGACCGCATTTCTGCGACCGATGATTCTAACTGCAAAGTTAATAAAAACTTTCAATTTCGATATTTTTGAGCATATTTCTTGCGTCCATATAAGAAATATGTCCTTCAGCCTTTCTGCTCGAAGTGGCGTGTTATAGCATCCTTGCATTCCTCCATCAGCCATTTGGGAGTGGAGGTGGCGCCGCAGATTCCCACAGATTCTATGCCTTCGAACCAGCTGTAGTCTATGTCTTCCGGATTGTCTACCATATATGATTGTGGGTTGACCTTCTTGCATTCGTTGAACAATACTTTGCCGTTTGAGCTTTTCTTGCCGCAAACGAACAGAATCAGATCGTGCCTTTCGGCAAATGCCTTTATGTTAGGCATTCTGTTTGCGACCTGTCTGCATATTGTGTCGAAGTAATTGAATTTAGCATCGCCAATCATGCTTTTGCTGATGTAGCTTACAATTTCGCCAAATCCTTCAAGCGACTTTGTCGTTTGTGAATAAAGGTTTATGTCCCTGTTGAAATCAAGCTTCTTTGCATCGTCCAGATTCTCAATTACAATTGCAGTACCGTTGGTCTGTCCTACGAGTCCTACAACTTCAGCGTGTCCGTTCTTGCCGTATATGACTATCTGTCTGTTGTCTCCACAGTCATAGTCTTTTTTTATGCGTTTTTGCAGATTCAGAACTACGGGACACGTAGCATCGATTATTTGAATATTCCTTTCGGACGCTTTTTCGTATGTTGATGGTGGTTCGCCGTGTGCACGCAGTAGAAGCTTGCAGTCGTTTAGAGTATCCAAATCCTTATGGTCAACGGTGACTAGCCCCATCTGTTTCAGACGATCACACTCTTTACCATTATGTACTATGTCGCCAAGACAATACAGGGAGGAGCTGCTTGCCAGTTCCTCTTCTGCTTTTTGTATTGCGGTTGTAACTCCGAAGCAAAATCCGGAACCGCTGTCTATTTCTATTTTGAGCACTGTTCTATGTTTTTTATTCTTTCAGCATTCAGTCCTTTCCTTGAAACGTTCCAGCAACCACGCTTTCTGCTCTTCAATTGTCATGTTGCTGTTGTCCAGGACAAGTGCGTCTTCCGCCTGTTTCAGAGGACTTACTTTTCTGTTCTGGTCTATTCTGTCACGTTCTTCAACGTTTTTGAGTATGTCTTCAAGATTGACGTCTTCAACTCCCTTTGCCTTCAGCTCGTCAAATCTGCGTTTTGCCCTTATTTCTGGTGATGCAGTGACGAATATCTTGAGTTCAGCATCAGGGAAAACGGTTGTGCCGATGTCGCGTCCGTCCATCACGATACCTTTTTCTTTTCCCATTTCCTGCTGTTGTGCAGTGAGGAAATTCCTTACGAAATCCAATGCGGCGATGTAGCTGACTTTGCTGGAGACTTCCATCCCGCGTATTTTGTCTTCCACTTCTGTTCCGTTCAGGCATGTCACCGGTACATGTTTGTTTTCATCCATTTTGAATGATACGGTAACGTTTCCGATTTTGTCTTTGAGCTTCTGCTCATCCAGAACGTCGCCGGCAAACATGCCGTTTTCGATGGCATACAATGTTACGGCTCTGTACATGGCCCCGCTGTCAATATATATGTATCCGATACTTCTTGCCAGGTCTTTTGCCATCGTGCTTTTTCCGCATCCGCTCTCCCCGATCAGGCCAAGACATTCCCCCGCATCCAGTGTGAAGCTGATGCCGTCCACGGCGGTAAATTCCGTTTCCCGGCCGGTTCCAGCAAAGTTTTTGCTTAAGTTGTTTACTTCCAGCATGTTATGATTATGCATCGTTCTTCCCTCTTCCCGGCACAGCCGCAAGGAGATTTTTTGTATATTCGTCCTTGGGGTGATCGAAAACCGTCCTTGTCTCCCCCTGCTCCACGATGTTTCCATCCTTCAAAACAGCAACCCGGTCTGCCATCTGCTCGAGAACCGCAAGATTGTGCGTCACCAGCACCATCCCCGTCTGCT
>OGHV01000142.1_pt1 | contig 54744 bp, 41 predicted proteins | sample 1571551 | NCBI WGS metagenome assembly OGHV01 (sample SAMEA2581960, study PRJEB24529) | metagenome | biome: Human gut stool | place: China | collected 2011 | reverse complement strand
TGTTGCTCAGGTACTTAAAAAAAATATTTTATAATAGTGTTGCGGAATTAAGGTAAAGTAAAATAATTAACGACAATTGCAAAAAAAGCATGATTTTCAATGAAAATAAAACACTTAGGTCTTTTTTTACAACAATCGGCAACAAATGCCTTATATAAAAACAGAAAATGTAAGATTATCATACATTTCCGAGCAAGACAGATATGGCTTTAATACACAAAAAGACATTGTGAAAGACTTTTCATATATGTATATTTAATTAGGGCCAATATTATAAAATCAAAAAAGAATAATTAAATTTGCATTGTGCAAGGATTACAAAAAAATCATTAAATTTACGAATGATAGAGAAGCATATAATTCTGGAAGACATAGACCTAGTAACTTTCTATGGAGTCAACAACGCAAACCTACAAATAATCAAGGCACTGTATCCAAAACTAAGAATTGTGGCCAGAGGAAATGTGATAAAAGTTTTAGGGGATGAAACGGAAATGTGTTCTTTTGAAGAAAATATTGAAAAGATACAAAAGCATTGCCTAAAATACAATTCACTGGACGAAGAAACAATTCTCGGCATTATTAAAGGATGTTCAAACGGCATCGAACAAAATGACAAGGATACAATTTGCTACAGCGTAACCGGCAAACCTATAAAGCCAAGAAGCGAAAACCAAAAGAAACTGGTGGAAAGCTTCACGAACAATGATATGATATTTGCTACCGGACCAGCGGGATCGGGAAAAACATACGTAAGCATTGCACTGGCTGTCAAGGCTCTCAAGAATAAGGAAATAAGAAAAATAATCTTGAGCAGACCAGCTGTTGAAGCCGGAGAAAAGCTGGGGTTCTTGCCTGGCGACATGAAGGATAAGATTGACCCGTACCTGCAGCCTCTGTACGATGCCTTGCAGGACATGATTCCAGCACAGAAACTTCAGGAATATATGGAACAGAACATCATTCAGATTGCTCCACTGGCATTCATGCGAGGCAGAACACTGAATGAAGCTGTTGTAATACTCGACGAAGCACAAAACACAACCACGGCACAGATAAAGATGTTCCTCACACGTATGGGACACAACACCAAAATGATAATCACCGGAGACAAGACTCAGGTGGATTTGCCTCATTCGGTGAAATCAGGACTTACGGAAGCTATCAGCATACTAAGAAAAGTAAAAGGTATAGCATTCGTAGATATGGACCAAAGGGATATCGTTCGCCACAAACTAGTCACACGCATAGTTGAAGCTTACGACAAGTTCGAAGCGAAACGCAAAGAAATGCAGATGCAGAAAAAAAAGGAAGAAGAGGAAGAAGACATTGCAAGAACAAGCTTCGACCTGTCGGACACACCACTCTGCTGAAAACTGCCTCAGACAATAATTATCATTAACCACATCATAACAACTACAGACATGGAAGCATTAACAAGAACTGATTTCAACTTTCCTGGACAGAAAGAAGTTTACCACGGAAAAGTACGTGACGTTTACAACATCAACGATGATATTCTGGTAATGGTAGCAACTGACAGAATATCAGCATTCGACGTAATTCTGCCTAAAGGCATACCTTTCAAAGGACAAGTGCTCAACCAGATTGCAGCAAAGTCTTTGGATCACACTGCAGATATCGTGCCTAACTGGAAGCTTGCTACACCAGACCCTATGGTCACAGTTGGTCTGAAGTGCGAAGGATTCAGAGTGGAAATGATCATACGCGGATACCTCACAGGCTCTGCATGGCGCGAGTACAAAAGCGGCAAAAGAAGTCTCTGTGGAGTAGCTCTTCCTGACGGAATGAAAGAAAACGAAAAGTTCCCTCACCCTATCATTACCCCTACAACAAAAGCAGATGAAGGCCACGACGAGAACATCTCTAAGGAGGAAATCATCAGCAGAGGTATCGTAAGCAAGGAAGATTACGAAAAGATGGAAGAATATACCTACGCTCTCTTCCAGTGCGGAACAAACATTGCCGCTGAAAAGGGACTTATACTCGTTGACACAAAGTACGAGTTCGGTAAGAGAGACGGCAAGGTTTACCTCATCGATGAAATACACACTCCAGACTCAAGCAGATATTTCTATGCTGACGGTTATCAGGAGAAATTCGAAAAGGGCGAACCTCAGAGACAGCTTTCAAAGGAATTCGTAAGACAGTGGCTTATAGAGCATGACTTCATGAACGAACCTGGACAGGTTATGCCTGAAATGAGCGATGAATTCGTAAACAGCATAAGCGACCGCTACATCGAGCTCTACGAGCATATCACAGGCGAAAAGTTTGTAAAGGCTGAAGACGAAGACATCAGAGCCAGAATTGAAAGAAACGTTAAGAACTACCTCGCAAACAGATAAAAAATACACAAGCATCGGAAGAACCATCTAAACCGGTTATTGTTCGAACGCTTGAAGAACGTTTTATCTGCATTGCAGAACACTTAAGGCCGGTACATATATTTTTATGTGCCGGCCACAATTTCATCAAAAAAAGATGACGCATTAAAACAATGGCATACGCACAAGAAAGCATCAAACCATATAGGGACAATTCTACGAAAAGGGAACAGGTAAAAAGAATGTTTGACAACATTGCGCATTCTTACGACACCCTCAACGGCACACTCTCATTCGGTATTGACAAACTTTGGAGAAGAACTCTTATAAATAGACTGAAGAAAGAGAAAAACGCCCCTAAACGAATCTTGGATATAGCAACAGGTACAGGCGATCTGGCCATCTCTGCATGCAAAGAACTCAACCCTGACGTAATAATAGGTTGCGATATATCTGAGGGAATGATGAAAATCGGTGAACAGAAAGCAAAGAATGAGAATCTGGAAGGAAGAATAGAATTCAAATATGAAGATTGCGCCGATTTGTCGTTCAAAGATGGAGAATTTGATGCTGTCATATCGGCATTTGCACTCAGGAACTTCGAGAACCTTGACAAATGCCTAGAAGAAATGCACAGAGTTCTCGACTCTAAAGGTTTCACTGCTATAATAGATCTGTGCAGACCAGAATCTTTTCCGATGAAACAATTGTTCCATATATACGAAAAAGCAGTAATGCCTTTCATCGGAAAATTGATATCACACGACGGATACGCATATTCATACCTGCCCAAAACAATGGACGCTGTACCACAGGGGGAAGATATGAAAAAAATATTCGAAAAGGCCGGATTCCACAATGTGGAGTATAAAAGACTTGCATTCGGAATGTGCATGATGTATATCGGACGGAAATAAAAGTATCGTTCGCAGAAACATCATCAGGAATGCATTTATGAAAGGATCAGACAATTATTAACAATCAATAATGTAAAGTATATTATGGACAGATATGGTTTGATAGGCTATCCGCTCGGACATTCTTTCTCCAAGGATTTTTTTAATGACAAATTCAAAGATGAAGGTATAGATGCAGAATACGTCAATTTCGAAATACCTTCCATAGACAATTTTCCCGACATAATTGCAACCAACAACAACCTCAAGGGGCTGAATGTAACAATACCATACAAACAGCAGGTCATCGGATATCTGGACGACATCAGCAAAGAAGCGAAAGAAATCGGAGCTGTAAATGTTGTACGAGTATTTCGTGAGCACAACGGCAAGACAAAACTTAAAGGATACAATTCTGATGTCATAGGTTTTGTCAAATCTATTGAACCGCTTCTGAAAACACATCACAGAAAAGCACTGATATTGGGTACAGGAGGAGCATCGAAAGCAGTCAAATACGGTCTTGAAAACAATCTTGGTATAGAAACGCTGTATGTTTCGAGAACAAGCAGAAAAGGTGTAATTACATACAAGGACGTTACACCAGACCTAATCAAGGAATATGAGATAATAGTCAACTGTACTCCTTGCGGAATGTATCCAAAAACAGAAGAATGTCCAGAACTGCCTTACGAAGCAATGACTGCAGACAATCTTCTCTACGATCTTATATATAATCCTGATGAGACTCTATTCATGAAAAATGGAGCAGAACACGGTGCAGAAGTAAAGAACGGATTAGAGATGCTTCTGCTTCAAGCATACGCTTCATGGGATTTCTGGAATGAATGAACTAAAGGACCGACGTGGCAAAGAAAACTACCAAAACAACCAAAAGAAATACTTCTAAACGGAAAACATCCGGAAACAGAACGAGAAAAAGAATTGGCGTATACTCTATCGTCAGACGCATCGTTCTTACAGCCATTGCCGTAACCGCTATTCTGGTTGCGACTGTAAGCTATATGCTTCTTAAAATAACAGTCAATCCGGCTCACAGCGGGAAGGATATAGACGGTTCGTACACGTACATGTTCAGCGAATACCCCTTTCTGAAAAGATGGACTGACAGCTTAAAGATAAATAATGCTCTGAAAGACACCACTATCTACGCAGCAGACGGAACACGCCTGCATGCATTATATGCAAAAGCTCCAAGAAAGACAAAGAAAACTGCAGTAATAGTACATGGATATACAGACAATGCTGTCAGAATGCTGCATATAGGATATCTATACAACCATGATTTAGGATACAACATCTTGTTGCCTGACCTTCGCAACTCAGGCAAAAGCGAAGGGACTCACATACAGATGGGATGGAACGACAGACTGGACGTGATGAGATGGATGAACATTGCCGACAGCATTTTTGGAGGAAATACAAAAATGGTCGTACATGGAATATCCTTAGGAGGTGCAGCTACCATGATGGTGGCCGGCGAGAAACAGCCGCCTTATGTCAAGGCATACGTGGAAGACTGCGGATACACAAGCGTCTGGGATGAACTAAAACACGAAATAAACCAGGACTACGGTCTACCTGACATGCCATTCCTATATATAGCCGACCTGTTCTGTCAATTGGAATACGACTGGGGATTCAAGGAAGCTTCAGCCATTGAGCAGATAAAAAAGTGCGACACTCCCATGCTTTTCATACATGGAGGAGCTGATACTTTTGTACCGACAGAAATGGTGTACAGACTGTACCAAGCTAAACCAAGAAACAAGGAAATATGGGTTCTTCCGGGCGTCATGCATGCCAGATCATATCACGACAAAAGAAAAGAATATACTGAAACTGTAAGAGATTTTCTAAGCATGTACATTTATTAAGATTCAAAAATTTGCATCTAGAATTATTTATAATACATTTGCCACATCGTTATACCAAACATGAAATGCACATTGCAGGCATACATGTGATATAGGCATTATGAAATACAAAGAGACATACAACATCATTAAAGGCAGGATTATGAGAATTACGGCAATCATAATCATGCTTGTTTCAATAAGCGTACCATCCTATTCCATTGATTACAATCCTGACAACCTTCCTGTAATGTATCTGCAGGACAGAACAAAATATGTCAGCAACCCTGACGGTGTACTTAGCCAAAGGGCTGTCGACATAATCGACAGCACGCTCTACAGCCTTGAACAGAAAAAGGGAGTGCAGAGCATTGTTGCCGTTGTCAAAAGAATCGAAGGAGGCGATGCATATTCTTTTGCCATCGGACTCGGAAGAAAATACGGAGTAGGAACAAAAGCAAATACAGGAATTGTAATAGTGCTTGCGTCGGAAGACCGCACATATTATATAGTAACGGGCGAAGGTCTCGAAAAGTTCCTGCCTGACGCCATCTGCAAAAGAGTTGAAAACAGGCAGATGGTGCCATACCTTAAAGAAGGCAACTGGGATCAGGCAATGGTAAACGGAGTTGTCACAATAGCAGGAATACTTGAAGGCGATTCTACACTTGTAAAGGAATATAACCGATCGGCAGATGAGGGTGAACTTTCATTCACCACTGTAATGATCATAATACTCCTTTTCATGATCTTCATATCAGTCATAGCATACAAATCCAACCAAATGCGCACACGTTGCCCATACTGCAAAAAAGGCAGAATCAGAGCTGTAAAAACTGACAACTTCATCGACAGGGAAGGTTTTACTCACTCACGCACCACGTATGTATGTCCAAACTGCGGAAAGACTCATGTGAAGGATGAAATAGACGACTCTGACGACGGAATAGGCGGTCCTTTCGCCGGAGGCATTTTCATGGGAGGTCTCGGACGCCACGGAGGATTCGGCGGTGGCGGAGGCTTTGGCGGAGGCAGTTTCGGTGGTGGAAGCTTCGGAGGAGGCGGTGCCGGCGGACGATTCTGAAAAAAAGCGGAAATAGATTTGTCACAGTTCGCGACAAAACATATAAGATTTCGCACTGAACCAAAAGATTATTAACCAAAAGACTGAATATTAATATGAGCAAATCAAAAATCACACTTATCTCAATTGCTGCAGTAATACTTATAATCGTGTTGAGCAGTATTTCTGCATACAACGGTTTCATAAGCAAGGAAGAGGCTGTAAAAAAAGCCTGGGGAAATGTTGAAACAACTTATCAGAGAAGATCAGACCTCATACCAAATCTGGTCAATACTGTAAAGGGATATGCAACACACGAGAAGAGCACACTGCAGGAAGTAACCAACGCACGTGCACAGGCAACACAGATAACAGTAGACGCAAACAACCTGACTGAAGAAAACATCAGAAAATACCAGCAGGCACAAGGCGCCATTACAAGTGCACTCAGCAGACTCATTGCCATATCTGAAAACTATCCGGAACTGAAGGCCAGCGAAAACTTCAGTGAACTTCAGGCACAGCTTGAGGGTACCGAAAACAGAATCAACGAAGCACGCAAGATATACAATGAGGCCGTACAGACATACAACGTGAGCGTACGCCGCTTCCCTGCAAACATCATCGCTTCCATGTTTGGATTTGAAACAAAAACTGAATTCAAAGCTGAAGCAGGAGCAGAAAAAGCACCGGAAGTAAACTTCTGATAAATAATCAAAAATCTTAAACCTATAAAACGGGCAGACCTTTGCAGACACACAAACAAGGGCCTGCCCTAAATTTTACACAAACCAAAGACGATGAATATGACTACTGAACTCAACGAACACAACAAACAGGAATTTCCTCCAATGCACACAGCAGAACATCTGCTCAATCAGACAATGGTAAGAATGTTCGGATGCGAAAGATCGAGAAATGCACACATCGAACGAAAGAAAAGCAAAATAAACTATGAACTGCAGAACTGTCCAACGCAGGAACAGATTGCAGAAATAGAAAACAAGATAAACGAACTCATTGCACAGGACCTGCCGGTAACTTATGAATTCGTCACGCAGGAGAATGTGCCTGAAGGCATCAAGCTGGACAGACTGCCGGAGAATGCGAGCGACACGGTAAGAATAGTAAGAATCGGCGACTACGACGCTTGTACCTGCATCGGAGCCCATGTAAAATCTACTTCAGAAATAATATCATTCAAGATTACAAGCACAAGCTGGAACGACGGAACGTTCAGAATAGTCTTCAAAGTAGGAGCGAAATAGCCAACTCAGGACAGAATGGCATTAAACGTCTCATTCTCAGACATTATGTCCGCAAATCAGACACACATATCCTCCTTTTACCATTGGCACGACTATTGCATTATCTATAGTGAACGCGGAAAGCTAAATAGAGCATCCGACAGCAGAACTTCGGGCTCATAAAACATAAACCGCATTCACAAACAATGATTAGAAAACAATTTTAAATGGAGGAAATAATTATGATGCCTACTAGAAAAAACAACGGTTGGATACCTGACATTTTCAATGATTTCTTTGACACAGAGTGGATGCCAAAAGCTAAAGCTACAGCTCCTGCAATCAATGTCATCGAAGACGAAAAGAAATATACAGTTGAAGTTGCGGCTCCAGGAATGTGCAAGGAAGACTTCGACATTCAGATAAACGAGAACAACGACCTTGTCATCAAGATGGAGAAGAAGACATCAAGCGAAACCGGCAACAAGGACGAAGAGAAATGCAACTGCAGATACCTGCGTCGCGAATTCTCTTATACAAAATTCCAGCAGACGCTGATTTTGCCAGAGGACGTAGACAAGGAGATGATCAACGCAAAAGTTGAGAACGGAGTTCTTACAATCGAGCTTCCAAAGATTGTCATAAAGGAAGAGCCAAAGACTTCAAGACAGATCAACATCATGTAATGATGTTTCATAGCACTATTAGTTTCTCTTATGTCAAAGGGGGCATGCTCGTTCGGAGCATGTCCCCTTTTCGTATTAAAGCAAGATTGATTACATTCAAAAACCAATGCATACCCAAAGTTGATTGAAGGCTTTTTCTTAAAAACTTCGCCGTTTGCATATATTTTGCAAACCTGAGACATAAGAACAGCAACATTGTCTGCCAGTGCGAGCGCTCAGAGAAAAAATTACGAGGGCACGGAAAAAAATTTGCAGGCGCTCGCAAATATCTCCACAGTACTACAGGAATGTATTAATGTAACAGACTATACGATGGGTTATACTTGAATAATGGCAAATACAGACACACAAAAAAACAGCAGGATGTTCACACACTCTGCTGTTTTTTTACCAATGCAAACACTTTCACAACTCAATGGAAGTGGGCACCGGCCAATACTATGAAAAACTAACTCTGAAAAAATTACTTTATCTGAATGCAAAATTATAATTAATTTCCAATGTGGCATCATTTATGCGCAATAAAATTACTGTTATTAAGAAAAAAAAGCCTTTTTGAAACAAATCAGAATCAAAATTGCAATAATTATAACAAACAGACACATCCTGCAAGCTTTTCCAGAGGACAAAACAGGCAAATACGGCAAAACAAACTTATCGGGGAAAACCGTAAACCAATGGAAAAAAGGGAAAATAATTTGAGATATATTTATATACGAAAAAAGGATGCAATCCGATAAGGATGCATCCTTTTTCTATATTCACCACTTCGATTTCAAAGAGTGACCTGCATAGGATTCAAACCTATAACCTTTTGATCCGTAGTCAAATGCTCTATTCAGTTGAGCTAGCAGGCCAAGCCTTTGTTGTTTTCGGGTGCAAATGTACGGCAGTTTATCTAGAATAGCAAGAATATTGCGATATTTAACGCTAAAAAATCGCAATATTCTCAAAAATGCGGTTTTCGACTAGCAATTGAAGCTATTTTTCAACGGAAATTACAGATTCGGCGTTCATATACGTGCACCTTGTCCAGTGTACAACGTACGGTTTCGCCATCTTTCCAACCCGGCATAGCCTCACTTTGAAGATATATCGGAGCATCTTTCTGCAGAGGCAGAACTTCAAGAATATACTTATCGGCAGGATAATCCTTCACTCCCACTTCGAAAACATTGCCATTATAGAAATTGTCTGTAACAAATTTTCCATCGGCATAGAAACGTGCCACATCGCCGACATACGGAATGTGTATCAGCAAATCTTTGCCTCTCATTTCGTCAGGTATATATATTTCCCATCTTGCGGCCGAAGCGAAATCAGAATCGGCAGGTGCTTCTGCAACGCCTCGTGCACCTTTTACTATATGTCTCGGCTCACCGGCACCATGCACCAATGAAACCTTGGCTTCGACCTCTGTACATTCTGTACTGAATTCAACAGTCTTCATTGCACCATTTCGTGAAGCCTTGAGACCGTTGCGCTTGCAGAGTTCATCAATAAATTCCGGCGAAGCAGTCATACTGCATTTTTCAAGTCCGGTAGCCTCTACAGAGATTGAATCCCCGTCAGCATATACAGGTACACTGCATACAACAAGATGTTCCTTTCCGTTATATCTGACTCTGTATGCATTCATTGCATCGGATGAAGAAATGACAAATATCTGATGCTTGACACCATTGTCGGTCCACTCAACCACAGGTGAAAAGCCCGGCTTAATATTACGGTAAACCTTTCGTGCACCTTCGTTTGACAGACACATCTCAGCATCCACACCCTCTATATTGAAGAAATAAGTGCGTTCGCAGTTGCCGTCGACGATACATGCAAGAGGCTGCACTGTTGCGTATTCCACCACCCTCTCACCTATTTCAAGTCCGTAAGGCATTATTCCTACAGCATCTGTAGGAATACAGATAGGCGATGATGGAAAATCAACGACTCCTGGTATTCGGAACGTTATGTTCTGCTTGTCGGAAAGTTTCTGCAGTCGGTGATGGTTATTGAAGAAGACGAATCCAGACTTTCCGTTTCCTCTCCAGCTCCAGCGCAGCAGACTGTCCTCGCGCGCATCCTGAACATATGGAAGCGAAGGTTTCATGCCTGCAAGTGCTCCTCCGAAATCATCGAGAAACATGTGAAGAGCCTTCAACATGAAGAACTGTCCGTTGAACTGTCCGAATTCACGCAAAGGTGCCTGAAAATCATAAGTCATGCACGGAAGATCGTTGTGGTTGGTAAATCTGCCCTTCTGCGATTCATTGAGATAAGAATGTACTCCCACCGGATTAGTACCTCCGTGGTACATATAATATCCAGGCATATTGCTACCGGAACCAACTTTCACAACAGCTACAGAATAGATATCGCGCGGATCAATCTTTATACGTCTGTGATAGCTAGGCATCATTCCTCCGCCAAGTTCGCATGTGAAAAACGGATATTTGAGGTCTGCACGGTTGTCCTCACCGGGCTGCGGAGGAAGCTGTTCGGTTGCAATTACTGTGGAATTACGGAAAGAGCGGAACACAAATACATCCTTGTAATTGCCAGGCATGTCCTTGAGCGAACGATCCCAGAAACCGTCGCAATAGTCGCCGTAGAGAGGCAGTATCTCACCGAACTTTGCTGGTGATGTCAACTGCGGCCATCCGGTTCTAGTATATAGAGGAACATCGAAACCTGCTTCAATGGCCATACTTTTCAATGTTGCCAGATGTTCCCACTTTCCTCGATATTCATTTTCAAGCTGCACACCGACAATCGGTCCGCCGTCCTTCCACATGAGTCCCTTGACCTGCTCTCCTATTTGGCCGTACCATTTTTTTACTTCCGACAAATAAGCCTCATCCTGTCCTCTCAGACGTTTATTGCCGTACTTCTCTATCAGCCAATCAGGCAAACCGCCTTCTCGGCATTCGCCGTGTGCCCACGGACCAAGGCGCAGAACGCACATCAATCCAGCCTTGCCGCACTCTTCAACGAAACGTCTCAGATTGCGGCGTCCTTCCCACATATAGACGCCTTCTTCCTCCTCATGATGGTTCCAGAATACGTATGTGGCGACAATATCTATGCCTCCGGCCTTCATTTTGAGAAGTTCGCGGTGCCAATCCAATTCATCGAAACGTGAATAATGGAATTCTCCCATAACAGGAACAACAGGTTTGCCCCCAATTAGCATTGATACAGAATCGGCGCAGATTGTAACTCCCTCGGGATTCGCTGAAGTTCCCATGTGGAATTCAGATTGTGCTGTAAGCTTTCCAGAAACGGCAAGAGCCACGGAAAGCAGCATACAGATTTTCTTCATAAGTTGTTGTTATAATTTAGTAAGTTATAGGTTATAGATGTTTTTCATCTGAAAATTAATGTTGTGGGAAACAAAATTAGGAAAAGTTTCGGACTCTACGAACATACACAAGAAAAAGCCTGCATAATGACAGCTGAGCTGAACATTTTTTAGCTAGAAACAGCTTATATGTTAAAAAATCATAATGCAATAAACCTTTTGGTATATTTATCGCTCTTACAAATGTAAACAACGAAAACCAATAGATTAAAAACCTAACAAACGAATTGAATTATGAAATCTAGAACATTTTTAATTTCAGCGATACTGCTGTGTGCTGCTTTATGCGGAAACGTATCAGCTCAGAACAATAAGAACAAGAAAGATGCTCCAAAAGCAGACAGAACAGAAATGATGATCAAGGGCATGCAGAACAGACTTATGCTCGACGACGCAACATCCGAGAAGTTTTCATCTGTCTACAAGGAATACCTCCAGGCTCTGAAAGACTGCCGTAAAAAGGAAGCAAAGAAAAAAGCAAGTACAGACAGCGAAATAATGGACAACATAAAAGCAGAATTCGAGACTCAGAAGAAGATTGCTGAGACCAAGGAGAAGTATTTCAACAAGATGAAATCGTTCCTCAATGCAAAACAGCTGGAAATTGTTTTCTGCAAAAACAACAAATGTCCAGGATTTGCAAAAATGAGAAAGCCGAAAGCTCAATTCGGACATAACGGCAGATTCTTCGGATGTCCAAACGGTCCAAAGAATTTTTGTCCGAATGCAGGAAACTGTCCTAAGAGACCGCAGGTATGCCCAAAAGCATCCAAAGGATGCCCTAACGCACCTCAGGTATGTCCAAATGCGCCTCAGCCTGCATCAGAAACATCGCAACTATAACATTGAACTTATTTAATAGTTCAGACCAGTCTACATAATGTGTTTTTCATAATTTTACGGCCCCGCAGACACTCCACCACGTCTGCGGGGCCATATCTTTTCATACCCCCGTGCACTCACTTCGGCTAATTATAGTATCTTTGCACAATAGGTTTCTATATATAAATAGGTAATGGAAGATTGCATCAGAATAAAGGGAGCACGCGTCAATAATCTGAAGAACATAGACGTCAACATTCCAAGAAACAAATTTGTGGTTATTACAGGTGTCAGCGGTTCGGGCAAATCATCGCTGGCTTTCGACACACTTTATGCAGAAGGCCAACGCAGATACGTAGAAAGTCTTTCCGCCTATGCGCGGCAGTTCATGGGACGTATGAGCAAACCCGAATGCGACTTCATACAGGGTATACCGCCTGCGATAGCCATCGAACAGAAGGTCAACAGCCGCAATCCTAGATCTACAGTAGGAACATCAACTGAAATTTACGACTATCTGCGCATGCTTTATGCCAGAGCTGGACATACGTATTCGCCTATAAGCGGTGACGAAGTAAAGAAAAACTCTACTGAAGATATCGTAGAATGTATGCTTGCACACGAAAAAGGCATGCGATTCACGGTGCTCGCACCATTTCTTGTACACGGCGAGCGCACTCCGCGCGAACAGCTGGAAATGTATCTGAAGGAAGGATTCAACCGTATCGAGTTAGACGGAGAAATGATCAGACTGGACGATTTTCTGGCACAGGAAACAGATACGGAAGGACATACGATACATCTGCTAATCGACCGCATGAGCGTAAGCGACGAGAAGCAGACCATAAGCAGACTTGTAGACTCTGCGGAAACAGCCATGTATGAAGGCAACGGCAGATGTATGCTGCGTTTCTTACCGTCGGGCGAACTTAAAGAATTCTCCACCAAGTTCGAAGCAGACGGAATTGAATTTGAAGAACCGTCCGACCAGATGTTCTCTTTCAATTCACCAGTAGGTGCATGCCCGGAGTGCGAAGGCTTCGGCAAGGTTGTCGGCATAGACGAGAGTCTGGTTGTACCGAACACTGCCCTGAGCGTTTACGACGGTGCCGTAGTATGTTGGCGCGGTGAAAAAATGGGCGAATGGAAGAATGAATTCGTAAGGCGCGCTTCAAAATACAATTTTCCAATCTTCACTCCTTATCACGAACTTACCGCCGAACAGAAAGATCTCTTGTGGCACGGTGTGCCGGGAGAATCAAAAATGGAATCTGTCAGCATTGACCGCTTTTTCGGCATGCTTCAGGAAAACCAATACAAGATTCAGTACCGCGTAATGCTGGCACGCTACAGAGGTAAGACAAAATGTCCGGCATGCCACGGAACAAGACTGAAAAAAGAAGCTACATACGTAAAAGTGGGCGGAAAAGCTATAACAGAACTTGTAGACATGCCAATATATGAGCTTCAGGAATTTTTCAGAACCCTGAAACTCAATGAGCATGATGCAAAAGTAAGCAAACGCATACTTACAGAAATAAGAAACCGCCTCAAGTTCATGACTGAAGTCGGTTTGGGGTATCTCACCCTCAACCGACCTAGCAACACACTTTCCGGCGGAGAAAGCCAGCGCATAAATCTTGCAACAAGCTTGGGAAGCAGCCTTGTAGGTTCGCTGTACATTCTTGACGAACCAAGCATCGGTCTCCACAGCCGCGACACCCAGAAACTCATACACGTATTGCGCGAGCTCAAAGATATAGGCAATACGGTAGTTGTCGTTGAGCATGATGAAGAAATCATACGTGCAGCAGACTACATCATCGATGTCGGACGCAACGCTGGTTCACTTGGAGGCAACATCGTCTATGAAGGTGACATGAAAGACCTGCGTCCTGGCTCGGAGAGTCACACTGTACGCTATCTTCTCGGCGAAGAGCGCATCGAAATACCTCAAAGCAGAAGAAGCTGGAACCGATTCATTGAAGTCAAGGGAGCACGCGAAAATAATCTCAAGGGAATAGACGTACGATTCCCGCTCAACGTAATGACCGTTGTTACAGGTGTCAGTGGCAGCGGTAAGTCAACATTGGTTCGCACAATCCTTTACAGAGCCTTGAAAAGAAATCTCGACGAGACATGCGACCGCCCAGGCGAATATATGTCCATCGAAGGTGATACTTCTGCAATCAAGGCTGTCGAGTTTGTAGACCAAAACCCGATAGGAACATCTTCACGAAGCAACCCTGTCACATACGTTAAAGCTTATGACGAGATAAGAAAACTCATGGCCGACCAGCCTCTGTCACGACAGATGGGTTACACTCCTGCTTATTTTTCATTCAACACTCCCGGAGGCCGATGCGAAGAATGCAAGGGCGAAGGAACAACAACAGTGGAGATGCAGTTCATGGCCGACCTTGTTCTTACCTGCGAATCGTGCCACGGCAAACGCTTCAAGAACGAGATTCTTGAGGTCAAGTATGAAGGCAAAAACATATGCGACATTCTGGACATGACCATAGACGAAGCTATAGATTTCTTCAAGGAGCATGGCCAGAAAAAGATTGTTGCCAAACTCAGCCCGCTTCAGGAAGTTGGACTTGGATACATACATCTCGGACAGACATCATCTACGCTGTCTGGAGGCGAAAACCAGCGAGTCAAGCTGGCATACTATCTCAGTCAGGAAAAATCTGTGCCGACAATGTTCATATTCGACGAACCGACCACAGGACTTCACTTCCACGACATAAGGAAACTGCTCCACGCGTTCGATGCTCTTATTGCACGCGGACACACCATAATAATAATAGAACACAATATGGATGTCATAAAATGTGCAGACCACATCATAGATCTTGGTCCTGAAGGAGGTTCCATGGGAGGATATATCGTTGCCACCGGAACGCCTGAAGAAGTTGCAGAATGCGCAAACAGCTACACCGGCCAATATCTTAAAGAAAAATTGCAGGAGACGAATAACTTAGGATAAATCAACACAGAAACAAGTATATGAAAAAGAAACTAATCTTATCAGCTATGCTTTTGTCTGCATTGTTCTCAGCAAAAGCACAGGACTTCAATACATATTTTGATGACGCATCGCTGCGCCTTGACTACATTTTCGCCGGCAATGCCGATTCACAGTCAATCTACCTCAAAGACGTAAGCAGAACATCATCGTGGGCCGGACGCAGAACAAACCTGTCAAAGCTTCTGCTCAAAGGCAACGGACAGATAACAGTCACAGACGATTCAACTGGAACTGTAATATACACAAACTCCTTTTCCACACTTTTCCAGGAATGGCAGTCGACAGAGGAAGCAACACGTGTAAACAAGGCCTTCGACAACTGCTGGCTCATACCAGCACCAAAGCGCAAAGCCAAGGTAACAGTGAGCATAACAAACATGCACAACCGCTCAGTGACAACAATGTCGCACACAATAGACCCGTCAGACATTCTCATCCGCCCTATCAAGGACAACGGAATACCTAGACGCGAAATCATGCACGGGGGACCATCAGACAAGTGCATCGATATTGCAATTGTAGCAGAGGGATACACAGCCGATGAACAGGAAAAGTTTTTCGAAGAAGCAAAACGTGCAGCAGAAGCAATCTTCAGCCACGAACCGTTCGCTTCCCGAAAAGCCGATTTCAATGTTATTGCTGTTGCATCTCCTTCCGGCGATTCAGGACCGTGCATTCCACGCGAAGGGAAATGGAAGCAAAGCGCTGTACGCAGCCATTACGACACATTCTACACCGACCGTTATCTGATGACGTCTGAAATGACACGCGTAGCCGACATTCTCGGCGATACTCCATACGAACATGTCATTGTACTCGTCAACTCACCTACATACGGAGGTGGAGGCATATACAATCAGATAACGCTTTCAACTACCCGTCATGCCACATTCCGTCAGGTACTGGTACACGAATTCGGCCATGCCTTTGGAGGTCTCGGAGATGAATATTACTATGACGACCAATACACAACGATGTATCCAGCAGGCGTAGAGCCATGGGAACCAAATCTTACAACTCTCACAGACTTTGCTTCAAAATGGCAAGACATGTTGCCTGAAGGCACAACTATACCAACAAAACCTGACGGCAAGGACGTTACAACCAAAGTTGGTGTATACGAAGGCGGAGGCTATCAATCCAAAGGTGTATACCGCCCAGTACAGGAGTGCCGAATGAAAATCAACGAGGTTGAAGATTTCTGTCCGGTATGCACACGTGCAATACTGCGAACAATAGATTTCTATACCGGCAAATAAACGTTCTATAATAAAGATATGTGAAATCTCGCAGAATAATAATACTTCACATATCACATTATCTTAATATTGCACGCAAAACAATATTATCCCAACAAACATTAATAATAAAAGGCAAAGCAGATGCGGCTTCAAAACAAAAGGAAGCCGCATCTGCTTTTTACATAAGAAAAAGGAAGAACTTACATACAGCTATGCATCCCGACATATTGCAGAATTCGGCACATAAACATCAGATGCAACATAATTGCAACGCGTTTTTTACGTCCTTGAAATAAAAGAAATTAGCCTTCATCAAATACAAGAAAATGCAGCAATTGTGAAAATCAAATGTATTGAATACGAATCACAATTGAAACATCTTCTTTTGAACTTTGCCGCAGAAAACGAAAAGAGAAGTAAAAAGATGAAGGTCAAAAGAAGATCAGGAAAAGCCTTGCTTCCGGCTCTATTAGCTATCGCGCCAACAGTTGCATCAGCCGGAATAGTAAAAGGAAAAATTATCGACAAAAACACCGGCGAGCCCCTGCCTGGAGTAACAGTTCAAGTAGTAGGCACTGACAAAGGTGCTATTTCAGATATGGATGGACAATACACCATCGATCTCAGCGAAGGACAATACACTCTCAAAATCACATACGTCGGATACAGCGAAATAAACATAGATGAAATAAAAGTCGGTTCATCTCCGCTTACAATGGATTTCGCAATGACCGACGACGCACTCCAGATTGCCGAAGTCGGCGTCACTGCAAGAAAAAATCTCGAAAGCGAAAGAATTCTGGCGATGGAGCGAATGAACGCAACAGCCGCCATAGAAAATCTCGGAGCAAAAGAGATGAGCATAAAAGGTATCAGCGACGTGCAGGAAGGTGTAACCAAACTGACCGGTATATCTATCGCAGATGCAGGACAGCTCATCGTACGCGGATTGGGCGACAGATACAGCACAACAACACTGAACGGTCTGCCAATTGCATCACCTAATCCGGACAACAAATTGATTCCTCTCGACCTGTTTCCTGCAAGTACTGTAAGAAACATCACCGTCAGCAAAGTCTACGAAGCCGATGTGTTTGCCGACTATTCAGGAGCACATATCGACATCAGCACAAAGGAAAACACAGGCGATGACTTCTTCAACATAAGCATAAACACAGGAGGCAAGTTCAACACTCTGTTTCAGGATTTCTATACGATGGACAGAAAAGGGACTTTGCTCTGCACGCCTCAATTGGGTTCAAGCCTGTGGAACATGCCTCAGACAGATTTCGAAGGATACGTAAAATCTAAAAATCCATTCAACACATCTTTTCAGGTAAGCAACCACACAAGCATACCAGAACTAGGAGGAAACATTGCTTTTGCCAAAAGCTGGCGCATAGGCACGCAGACACTCAGCCTCATGGCTGCAGGAAGCATGAGCAACAATTACCAGACTGTCAACGATGGATATGCACGTACACTTGAGGCTGGAGGATATGTCAAGAACCGCTTCGACTATGACAGCTACTCGCAGGAACTCAAAAGCGCGGCACTCATCAATGCTGGATACACTCTCAGGAAAGCAGACCGCATCGGATACACATTCTTCTATGCACGCAACGCTGTAGACACATACATGAGACGTGAAGGATACGATTACGAGCGCAACCAGCTGGTCGGCATAAACGATGTCATGCATGTATATTCACTTATGAACCATCAGCTCCACGGACACCACGAAATAGGCAACCAATGGAGTATTGACTGGAACGGTTCATACAGTTCTACTGGAAGCGACGAACCTGACCGCCGACAGCTGATGTTCGAGAAGACCGACAACGGACTCGAATTCTTCACCCTCAACCGACAGGAAAACATGCGCTACTTCGGTGAACTCGATGAAAAGGAATGGGTAGGCGATGTAAGAGGTGCATACAAATTCGGAGAAAAAAACAAAGTAAGATTCGGAGCAGCACTCAAGGACAAGAAACGCGATTACCGCTCTACCAGATTCTATTACAATCTAAACAGCTTCGGAAACACCGTCATTGAGAACATTTACGACACCGAAGATCTTGTAAACTACGACGCCATTGCCAACGGTAAAATCGGAATAACACACGATACTCAGCCGAAGAACAACTACTGGGCAGGACACCGCATCTGGGCAGGATTTGCAGATGCCGAATACTACCCTATCGAGAAAATGCTCGTCAGCCTAGGATTAAGATACGAGCACAGCAGCCAATGGGTAGACTATTACACAGACGGAGGCGAAGCGTGCCACGGCACAATCGACGGCGACGACTTGTTCCCTGCACTTAACATGAAATATTCGCTTGACAAGTCCAACAGTCTGAGATTCGCATTCTCAAGAACAGTAACTCGTCCGTCATTCATCGAAATGGCTCCATTCCTCTATCAGGAATCATACGGATCAACTCAGATACGAGGTAATGCAGATCTGAGAAACGGATATAACTACAATTTCGACCTCAAGTACGAATTTTTCGAGAAAGACAACCCGAACAATATGTTTGCAGTAACAGGTTATGCAAAAATACTCCAGGACCCTATCGAACGTACACAGGACATATCAGGCGGTGCAGCAGTACACTCATTCCACAATGCAGACACAGGTGTCGCAGCCGGAGTTGAAATCGAAGCACGACGCGAACTTCTCCCATGCCTCAAAGCCGGAATAAACGCATCGTTCATGTACACCAACGTAACACTGCCGGAGAACAGCGGTTCGTATACAAACTCGGAACGTTCACTTCAGGGAGCATCGCCATACCTTGTAAACGCCGACGTAGTCTACACTCCTAAGCTGTCAGGCAATGCAGGCTTGAGCATGGCACTCCTCTACAACCTCCAAGGACCGCGCATACATGCAGTCGGCATATCAGGTCTCGGCGATGTGATGCAGGAACCCGTACACACTCTCGACTTCAACGCAACATACAATTTCAACTCTCACTTCTCCATCAAGCTTCAGGCAAAAGACATACTCAATCAGGACATCGTGTTCAAGCAGGAGATAAGCGACGGCTCGAAGATGGAAGTGGAAAGATACAGAAAGGGAGCTGAATTTGAAATAGGAATAACTTATAAACTATAAATCAAACTAACATTTTTCAAACACAAAAAAAAGAAAAGTATGAGAACATCTGATTTGAAATTTATGCCGATGGTGGCTCTTATGTCAATGGCAGTCATGACTTCATGCAGCGACGATGACAACAACGGAGGCAATGGTGGAAACGGCGACGGAAGCGGCGACAACAAATACTCTCAGGAGCTCTTCTTGAGCGAAGCGAACAAGAATGCTGTCGACTACGACTTCAGCAACACATTTGCAAACTTCTGGGTTGGAACCATCGACGGCGGTTCAGATCTTTCAAGCAAAGATGCATTCTTCGTTTCTGCTCCATACAAAGGTGCTGTACAGGCTTCATCAATATGGACAGACGGATGGACACTGACAAACCAGATCGGCGGCGACAACAAGCCAGAACAGGAAGCAGTAGAAACTCTCAACGGAACACTTTCGTCAGGCACAAAGGTTCTTGAGGCAAACAAGAAATACAAGCTCAGCGGAAGCTACACTGTCAAGGATGGTGCTACACTGAAAATCGAAGAAGGTGTAACACTCGTATCAATAGACGACAACGTGGTTGACTACATTCTCGTAGAGCAGGGCGGTAAGATTGAAGCTGAAGGAACAGCTCAGAACCCAATCGTCATGACATCCGAAAGAACAGAACCGGGCGCATGGGGTGGCGTACACATCTGCGGAAAGGCTCACACAAATGTTGAGAACGGCACAGGTAAGTCTGAAATCGGAAATGCAAGCTACGGCGGAAATGTTGAGAACGACAATTCAGGTATCTTGAGATACATCCGTATTGAGTATGCAGGATATGCATTCGACGAAGAGCACGAAGCCAACGGATTCACATTCTACGGCGTGGGCAACGGTACTACAATCGACCACCTGCAGGCTTACAGAGGTTCTGACGACGGTTTCGAATGGTTCGGAGGTTCTGCAGACGTAAGATATATCGTTTCAACAAGCAACAGCGACGACTCATTCGACTGGACAGAAGGATGGAACGGAAGAGGCCAGTTCCTCGTTGCATACCAGGAAGCACAGAGCACACTCAATCAGGACTGCGACTGCTTGATGGAATGTGACAACAACGGAAACAACTTCGATGCATCACCAGTAGCTCATCCAGTTCTTGCAAACGTAACACTCATCGGCAACGGCGGTGCTAAGCAGGGTATACGTCTTCGTGCCGGTACTCAGATCGAGCTCTACAACGCCCTCGTTACAGGCAAGGGCAAATGTCTGACAACAGAAACTTCTCAGACTGAAAAGGCACTCGTAAACGGCACTTCTGTTCTCAACAACGTATATATCGCAACAGGTGTTGAGTGCAACGGCGATGAATAAAATACTATAGAAAGAATACACAAAAAAACAGGATTGCGCAACTTGCGTCAATCCGAGAATCAAGAAAGCGGCATGCATGGATTCAACCTCCTGCATGCCGCTTCTTTTTATCTTCATACAAACCTATTTGAGTTCTGAAATGTCTGCACGTACACCAAGCTTTTCGGAAAACAAATGTGCAACATCTGCCGTCGAATCAATGCCATTCCAGAATTCACCGACTACCACTCCTGCCTGCGCCTGTACATTCCACGATGACGAAGGTCTGAAATTTACAATTACAGCACAACCTGAAGGATAAAGATACAAATACGTTTTACTTTCTTCAAGACCGTAAAACAAGAATGAATCATCAACAAAAAGCAATGACGCGGCAGCCAGAGCCGTGGAACCGGACATGGCATTCAACCGTGAAGGCAAAGCCAGCATCATACGTTCTCTTACGTGCCGGCGAATATCAGAAGAAGCTCTGGAAAACTTTTTCATGTCATCAAATTTCATGTTTTCCATAACATAAACAGACCTAGGCGAAGATTCAAGTCTGCCCGCCATATCGCTTACACATCCATTTATTTCTGACGATGCAGAACAATATTCCACATATTCCTTGCTTGATGCGAGATTACGCATCCTGTCAATCATGCAACTCCCCTTCTCTAAAAGCAAATCGCCGTCGTCAGCAATGACAATTGCTGTCGGACCATCAGCACACCCTATTACATTCTGCGCTGAAACGTCTGCTGATAAAAACAGATTAAACAACATGCACAATGCCAACATACAAAAACTATTGGACACACGGATTGAGAAACTTTTCATAATACATAAGATTTAATAGAGGCAAAAATAAATAAAAGCGCCATATCGGCACACACAATCCAAAATCTTAACATAAATATAGAGTCATCAGAAACGTTTGAAACTAATATGCTATATTTGAAACACATCTCTACATTATATATTATTAAAATGAAATATCATCATAGTTGAAAATGGAAATGAATAAACTAGAAGAACATGCCAAAACGTGGCAAAAACTGACAGGCAGTCATCTAAAAATCATAGCAATCATTACAATGACCATAGATCATATTGCATTATTCTTATTACCGAATGCAGAATGGGCAAACATAGGACTGTTCACATTTGGAAAACACGAAATAAACACCTTTATCATTCTACGTTGCATCGGGCGAATGGCATTCCCAATTTTCGCATTCCTAATAGTAGAAGGATTTAACCATACCCACAATAGAATGAAATACGGCATCAACCTTCTTACATTCGCGATATTGTCTGAAATACCATGGAATCTAGTACGTTCCGGATCGTTATTTTACCCTACACAGAATGTATTTTTTACTCTTTTTCTTGGATATCTTGGATTATGCGCAATAGACTACTTCAAGACAGAGAAAATCAAACTATGTGCAATGCTAGTTTTTCTGCTTTCATTATCTGTATTACTAAAGTCCGACTTTGGTTGCAGCGGGTACGGATTTATTATTATGTTATATGCACTCAAATCAAACCGTGTAATAATGGCCACAATAGGAAGTTGCATGCTGTCAAGCAGATGGATTGCAGGCATAGCATTTATACCTATACTCATGTACAACGGTAAACGTGGATTCATCAAAGGCAATATTCTCAAATACGCATTTTATATTTTTTATCCCGCACACTTATTGATAATATACTTTATCAAGCAGTATGCAATGTAATATCAGAATCTGCAAGGGCTCAAGATTATATCTGCGGGCGCTCGAAATTGTTTTTCCGAGCGCCCATAAATTTCATCGCGGACGCCCGCAACAAAAACTATGGAGGCCACATCAATCCTGACGCGACCTCCATTGTTCATTTATAATAGATAAAACTTCTGACGAATCTATATTGAAGAAAAAGGAATGAGCGGAAGCATCACTTCATAAAGATGCCCATCGGTTCACTCTTACCGCTCTTGAGAACCTTGACCAGCTTGTACCAACCTGGAGCAAGCGAACTGACAACAACAAAATCATCGTCGAGTGCAACACGTACAGTCTTTCCAGGCAAGTCCTTCACATATACACAGAGTGCCTGCGGATCTGGTTTAAAACGCACCGTATCACTTTCGATTTTGTACGTAGCCGAGACTGAAGAAAAGGCTACGCATGAAGACGGAAGCTGGCACGGCTCACTTTCGTTGCCGTATCTGTCCATTACAGTAACGGCATAATAGAGTCCGAGTTCCGGCACTTTAAAGGAATTGCCCTGCAGACGTGCGGCACACAGATTTCGTCCGTCGGCAACATCTACCGGATAGTGCCATGAAGAATATACATTATAGAAAACGTCTTCTGTTTCGTTTGACCTATTCCACGACAATACTCCTGAGGAAGACAGATTCAAACCGTTAGTCGATGCAGGCGAAACAGTGTCGCCACGCCAAACCATGCGAGGCGTAAGCGCCGGACGCGAGAAGAATGAAACAGAAGCCATGTCGTAAAGTCCCTTGCAGTTGCGGGTGAAGAAGTCGCTTCGGTAGAGGGCTATTCCTCCTATGCCGGCATCGCGCACGGCATGCATCTCCTGTCGCACATCTGAAAGAGACCAGCGGCCTTCGCGCGGATCAAGGAAATAAATGCCGAGACCAGGAACTACAGGACGCCCCCCTGCCCCTTCCTTCCAATCATATAGAAACGGATAGAAATTATCGCCGAGGAAATACATCATAGGGAAAAGCATATCCTGAATGCCCTCGGAAAGCCAATGCTGCGGGTCTTGATAGACAGCATTGAGACAGTTCCACCCGAGAGAACTGTAGCGGCTGAGATCCTTGTATTTTCCGATTGGTGCACTGCTGAGCTTCACCCAAGGTTTTACAGCCACAACCGTGTCGTGCACGGCACGTACTATACGTGTGATATTTTCCCGACGCCACTCGCCCTTGTCGGCATAACCTGAACTGCGGAACAAATCATCATCGCTGAAGCCGTAGCTTTTTTCAGGATAACGGATATAGTCAAGATGTATGCCGTCAACATCGTATCGCCTTACTATCTCGCCAGCAAGAGAAGCCACATACGCCGCAGTAGACTCTTTTCCGGGAATCATAAACGATTCTCCGCGTACAGTGCGGCACAGCTCCGGACGACGTCGGGTAACGGAAGCAGAACCGTAACGTTTCTGCATGGAAGCCTTGCCCAGAGGAACTGTTACCAACCACGCATGCAGTTCCATACCTCTTTTATGACATTCTTCCACGGCAAATGCCAACGGATCATAGCCGGGATTTACACCCGGACGACCGGTCAGACATTCATCCCACGGTTCGATGGACGAAGGGTATATGACTGTGCCGCGGATGCGTGTCTGAAGCAGAACTGTGTTTATGTTTGCCTGCTGAAGCTTATCGAGAATGTCTACAAGTTCACGTTTCTGACGCTCGATGCCCGACTGCGACACTGCACGTGTGCGAGGCCAGTCGAGTCCGCTTATTGTGGTCAGCCAAACGGCACGGACCTCTCTCTTGGGATTTTCAATCTCATATATCTGTTGGGCACATACGCGTGCAGGCAATATTGACAAAAGGATGAAAAGCAGGGCAAAGAATAGTGACAGCATCAAGCCCCGATTGGCTGTCATATATGGAATATTTTTCATTTTCAAACAAAAGAATAAGCAAAAACAGCATACTGAAACTTTATGCATGCAAAAAATTCAACTTTGTAATGCCAAAACGAGTATACGTAAGCATTTTATATAATTCTTATATTGCAAAGGTAGCTATTTATTACTACTTTTGCGCCAACCATTAAAAACTATTAACCAAATGATTACATTTTTATCAGCATTTGTGCTGTTGGTGGTTGGATATATTGTATACGGAAGTATAGTAGATAGGATTTTCGGTTCCGACCCCAAGCGCAAAACTCCGTGCTACACCTGCGCAGACGGTGTAGACTACATACCCATGCCTACATGGAAAGTTTTTCTTATCCAGTTTCTCAACATAGCAGGTACAGGTCCAATTTTCGGAGCAATACTCGGTATGCTCTACGGACCGGCGGCTTACCTGTGGATTGTCCTTGGATGCATCTTCGGCGGAGCAGTACACGACTACATGTCAGGAATGATATCGCTCAGAAAGAACGGTGCAAGTCTGCCGGAAATAATCGGTGACGAACTGGGAAGCAATGCGCGATTTGTCATGCGAGTATTCACAATCATACTCATGCTGCTCGTAGGTGCGGTTTTTGTCATCACCCCTGCCGGCCTATTGTCAAGCATGACGAGCTCTACAGGCAATGATGCAGGACTAATAGCATCAGTAACAGGAAACTGGGGATGGTTCGGAAGCAAGGACTTCTGGATTTTGGCCATTTTTATATACTACATTCTGGCTACACTTCTTCCTATAGATAAGCTGATAGGCAAAATCTACCCTATTTTCGGTGTTGCACTCCTTGTCATGGGTGTCGGCGTATTCTGGGGAGTATTGACACAACCGGGAAGCATGCCTGAAATAACGGAAGCTTTCACGAACCATCATCCTGCCGGAAACAGCGCAGTGCCTATTTTCCCTTGCCTTTTCATTACCATTGCCTGCGGTGCAGTCAGCGGATTCCATGCAACACAAAGTCCTATGATGGCACGATGCATGAAGAATGAAAAGCTTGGACGACCGGTGTTCTACGGTGCAATGATAACAGAAGGACTTGTTGCACTTATATGGGCAGCCGCATCCATTAAATTTGCAGACATGCTCAACACTGAAGGAGCAACGCCGTACGAAAAACTGCTGAACTTCATGAAAGCCGGCGACGGAACTCCTGCAGGTGTAGTGGAAGCAATCTGCAACCAGTGGCTCGGAACAGCAGGTGCAATTCTTGCCATACTCGGAGTGGTTTTCGCACCTATCACATCGGGCGACACAGCTTTCCGCAGTGCCAGACTTATCACTTCGGACATATTTCATATAAAACAGAACACAATATTAAAGCGTTTAGCCGTATCTTTGCCTATATTTGCATTGGGAGCAACAGTGATGTGCACAGATTTTGAAATCTTGTGGAGATATTTTGCATGGAGCAATCAGACACTGTCTGTATTCACACTGTGGGCAATTACAGTATGGCTGGCAAAACAAAACAAGAACTATTTCGTTTCTTTGGTACCGGCAATATGGATGACAGTCGTATGTTCAACATACATTCTCATCGCACCTGAAGGGTTCATGCTGACTCCTGCCCTGGCATACACATTAGGATGCTCAATAGGAATGCTGCTTCTGGTGATGTTTGTCTGCAAAATCAGAAAAATAAGAAACGCATAAGAGCGAAAACATTATTCGAACATGAAACGTCTAAAGAAATCAACAGTATTGCCGATAGCATTCTTCATCTATGCAACGGCTGTATTTATCTACTCTATCCCAAGAAGTGCGGAAACAACAGCATACAAGATTACTGTCGTATGTATTTCATACGCAATCATCGTGGCACTCCATTTCGCACTTAAACAGAAAGAAAAAAGGATGCAGAAATACTCTGACACAAACAATGAGAATTTCAAGGAAACGCAGGGGAAAGATGCAGGAAAATGAAAAGGGGCACGTTCATGTCAAAAAACAAAAGAAAATATACAAACTAATTAAAACACTTTTATGATAAGAAAAATCTTTCTTGCAGTAATTCTGGCAACAATAGGAACTGTTGCTGCTAATGCACAATTCGAGAAGGGGAAATGGTATGTGAACGGATCTCTGACAGGTCTTGACCTCTCATACAGCAAAAGGAGCGATCTTAGTTTCGGTTTTGAAGGAACTGCCGGATATATGTTCGCAAAAGACTGGATGGTGACTGGAAGCGTAGGCATAGACTGTTCAGACTCTCGCTGCAACAGCATATATGTGGGTGCAAAGTGCCGTTACTATATTGAACAGAACGGACTCTATCTTGCATTCGGAGCTAAAATGCTTCATGAATACAAGAGCATAAACGACTTTGAACTCACACCTGAAGTCGGCTACTGCTTCTTCCTGAACAAGAACGTAACTATCGAACCAAGCGTTTACTACGACATGAGTCTCGGACATTTTGCTGACTACAGCAAGGTAGGACTCAAAGTCGGATTGGGTATATTCTTCTGATAAACGAACTGAAAACCATAAAAAAACGATACCGTATTCGAGAAATGTTTTTCTCTGTACGGTATCGTTTTTTATATGCCATTCGTAATCTGCATGCAAGCAGATTACGGCGATTTACGTAATTTACTCTCCTGTGTGGAAAGCTGTAAGGAACTGAGTACGGTCGAGTACGGAATAATCTTTCACATTCTTGAGATTGAGTTTTCCGCGCATCTGATCGATTGAATCAAATCCCTTGCTCTTCATCCAGCTTTCGAGTCGGCTGATCATTGAAGATACAACATCTGTACCGTCGTGATAGAAAGCACTGCATACTTCTACTGCAGATGCACCGGCTAGTATAGACTTGATGACAGCATCACCGTCGTGCACTCCTCCTGAAACGGCATATCTGACGTTCGGAATAAGTGCAGAGCATATACCTGTCCAACGAAGACGGTCGCTGAGGTCTGAAGCATTGCTGTATACCTGGCCTGCGCAATAGTCCATCTTTTCGATGTTTATGTCGGTATAGAAATAGCGGTTGAAAAGAACGACATCCTTTGCACCGTGTGCATAAAGCTTCTGCACTGTAGCAGCAGGATTTGTAAGATTCTGTCCCATCTTTACGATTACAGGCACAGACACTTCGCGCTTCACTTCTTCAACAATTTCTGCATGACGCTCTTCGTATTCTCCGAACTTGTAGTCCTTTGATGCAACGAGAGACATGATGTTGAGCTCTATGGCGTCAGCACCAGCATCTTCAATGATTTTTGCAAAAGAGCTCCACTCTCCAATCTGAGAGCAGCAGATGCTTGCAATGACCGGTATAGAGCACAATTTCTTGGTGTTTTCCACAAGAGTAATGTAGTTGTTGAGTTCATTGCCTCTTACATACTCTCTAAGCATATCGACTCCTTCACCTGTAGAATCGCCATGCATGGCTTTTGTCTTCTCGGAAATCTGCTCCTCGAAGATTGATTTCAGAACAACGGCACTTACTCCTGCATCCTGAAGTTTCTTGCATCTGTCAGGACTGGAAGTAAATCCGGAACTTGCCGCGATTATAGGGTTTTCCAATTTTATCCCGGCAAAGGTGGTAGTTATATCTGCCATGATTATTATGATTTAAGTATTAAAAAAATATCTTTTCAAAACAAGCCTTGAAACCTGCAACGAACAAAAAGTATTGCACAGCCGGACTTGCACCTTGCAATAATCGGCATTTTTAATGAGATATTCAAGATATACTGCATTTAAAATCGGTATTGCATAATCGGCGCAACAGGCTTTCGGTGAAAAAGCATATCAAATCCAGATCTTGAACTGATATGGGTTAAGCTGATTGTAGGCCTCGACAAATTTCTCTTCGATATTCGAGAACTTTCCGCTCAGATTCTTCTCTTCTTCCGGAGCCAGTTCCAACGCCTTCTTTACATCTTCCATAGCACCTTTCTTATCGCCGCTCTCCAGACGTACAGCTCCGCGTGCCCTATACAGAAGCGGTGAATCAGTATTCTGCTCCATTCCTTCCTCCAAAGTCTGCAGCGCCTTATCCTTATCGTTCAGCTTCAGATAAATATTGCTAAGACCTACATATATCTCAGGTTCAAAAGGATTTAAAGAAATGGCTTTTTCCAAAAGTTCTGCTGCTTCGGATTCACGACCTGTATGAGCGCATACACAAGATTTCAGACGAAGTACTTCCTCCGATTCATCACCGTTGTGCTGCATCAGCACGTCTGCATCCTTCTCTGCTTCGCCGAACTGCATCATACGGCACAGGACCTGCCCGCGCAAAAGATATGCTTCAAAATAATCATCTTTCAGAGAAATGGCCTGAGTAAGCTGAACTACAGCCTCAAGGTAGTTTTCCTGCTTATTGGCCTTTTCAGCCAGAAGATAGTGAGGCATAGCCAGATCTGGAGAGAGCTGAAGAGCCTTGCGGCACTCGCTGTCGGCCATATCGAACTTGCCGGCCTGTATGCATACATCGGCCAAGGAAATGTGGTATCCCGGAGTATCTGGTTCAAGATTGCAAAGAGCTTCCAGATTAGATATAGCTCCGTCAAAATCATTTTTTGACAAACATATACGTGCAATTGCCTGACAAATCTCTGCATCGTCAGCTATTTCCAAAGCCTTTTCAAAACACTTTTCTGCGTAGTCAACCTTACCCATGTTGAGAGCACTCAAACCATCGTACTTGAATACGTCAAAATTGCGTCGATTTTCATTCTGCTTCTTTTCCTCATCAGACTCTTCCTTGCCTGTAAGCAGTGTTTTCAAAAATCCCATATATTTCTGTTTTTAATGTTTATCTTATTAAATCTATTTCGTCGGTCTATTGATTTTCAATCGTCCGAGTTCGGTTTCAATCTCTTCCTCCGCAACCATGTACCGTACAGCCTCATCGAGTACATCTCTGTTCAGAAGAAGTTCATTGAGCTCGACAACCGAATGGAATTCCCCATCGGAAAGAAGCTCAAGTATTTTCTGTCTCGCTTCGGCAACGAGATTTTTCTGCATGTTGAAATCCGAACGTCTCTTCGCACTTATGCAGACATCACACTGTCCGCAATCATCGGTATCCTTCTCTCCGAAATAAGCAAGAAGCATCTTGCTGCGGCAGATGTTTGTTTCGGATACATAATCAATCATACGGCCGATACGTTTGGCATATTCTTTCTTACGGTCTTCGTAAACCATAGGTGAAAGATATATTCTCTCGGCATCGACACGCGGGCATGTGAACGTTATTGTAGGTGTTCTCCTACCGGGAATGTAGCTTACAACACGATTGGAGTTAAGACGTTTGAGAATTCCGTAAACCAAATCATTCTTAAGTCCGGTCAATCCGGAAAGCAATGTTTCTTCAATATAGACATAGTCGGCAAACACGCCGGTATAATGGCGCAATATTGCCTGCATGACGGCTTCAGCTTCGGAATCGGAATTTTGTATACGATAGAGTTCTTCCTTGATTGCAAGAAACTTCAGACGTGACTTATAGTCTCTTTCTTCTTCATATCGGATATATCCGGCATTGTCGAGAATCTTAAGCGAACTGTCTGTCTGAACGGCAAATTGCCTGAAAGAACGGCAAAAATCTTCAAGGGAGAAATCGAAGGTCCGACCGCATCCCTCGCCTATGCCGACCTGAAGATAACAGCACACATTTTCGTATGTATTGCGGATATATTCCGGATCCGGATATGTTTCATCTATACGCTTCTTAAGCTGTACACTGTCACGCGGGTTATACAGCATGACGGCATAAGCCTTGTTTCCGTCACGGCCAGCCCTGCCGGCTTCTTGAAAATAAGCTTCGATGGAATCTGGAACATTATAATGGATTACAACACGGACATCAGGCTTGTCTATTCCCATACCGAAAGCGTTGGTTGCAACCATGACACGGTTGCGTCCTCGCGTCCAACTCTTCTGACGAAGATCTTTTTCGGCATCGGTAAGACCGGCATGGAAACTGTCGGCGCTTATACCATTGTCATTTATGAAACGTGCAATTTCGCCTGTGAGCTTGCGGCTTCTGGTATATACAATGGCACTGCCTTCTGTGACACTTTTCAGAATATGCAGCAATTCGCTGGCCTTATCCTCTGTCGAGCGAACAATGTAAGCAATGTTCTTTCGCTCAAAACTCATGGAGAATACGTTCTTCTCCTTAAATTCAAGACGCTCCTGTATGTCGTCAACAACCTCTGGAGTGGCAGTGGCAGTGAGCGCCAGAACAGGAACATGATAGCTTATGAGATGACGTAGTTTGGAAATATTGAGATAGGCCGGACGGAAATCGTATCCCCACTGCGAGACGCAGTGAGCCTCGTCGACAGTTATCATGCATATATCTTTCATGCGCGATATCTTGGCGACAAACATATCCGAAAGAAGTCGTTCGGGAGAAATGTAAAGGAAATTATAATGTCCGTATATACAATTGTCGAGAGCAGAAATCATCTCGTCGTGCCCCATACCGGAATAGACAGCCGTGGCCTTTATGCCTTTCATACGCAGCTGCGAAACCTGATCCTTCATGAGTGCGACAAGAGGCGTAATGACAATACAGAGTCCCTGCATGACCATTGTAGGGACCTGAAATGTCACAGACTTGCCACCACCGGTAGGCATCAGTCCCAAAGTATCCTTTCCGCTGCCGATGCTTTCTATAATCTGCTCCTGGATACCCCTGAAACTGTCATACCCCCAGTACTGTTTCAATATTTCAAGATATCTGCTCTCCATTACGTATCATTCAGAAGGTTTGATGTCCTCTATCTGAAGCTGTATATCACCACGTTTATGAGAATTCTCTTCTATAGTATAAACAATATCAAACGAGCGCTTGGTCTTTATGTATCTGGCCTGAGCACTTTGGCCGAAAGCTATACCGTTCATGACGTTGTTCGATTTGTTGTCGACAAGCTCAAGCTTTATATGCTCCTGATCGCGTCCGACGACCTTGCTGGTTCCGTAATCATAAACCTGATGAGTACAGAAGATAGGCTTCTTGTTGTCAGGACCGAAAGGACTCATGCGCTTAAGGTCGTTGTAGAATCGTGATGTGATGTCTTTGAAATTTATGACAGCGTCTATCTCAATTATCGCATCCGTCTGCTCGGGTTCTATATTCGAACTTACGTATTCTTCGAAACGCTTCTTGAAAAGCTCCACGTTCTCGACCTTCATAGACAATCCTGCGGCATAGGTATGACCGCCGAAATTCTCAAGCAGGTCACGGCACTGCTCTATCGCCCTATAGACATCAAATCCGCTCACGCTTCGCGCAGAACCCGTCACCATATCACCGCTTCGGGTAAGCACAACTGCCGGACGGAAATATATTTCAGTAAGTCTTGAAGCGACAATTCCGATAACGCCTTTGTGCCAATCCTCATTGTAAAGAACTATAGAGTGATTGGTGTCCAGCTTATCCATCTTCTCAACAATGCCGTTGGCTTCCTCTGTCATCTTCTTGTCAAGCTCCTTACGCTCTTCGTTATACTTGTTGATAAGCGAAGCCATTCTCTTTGCACGTGCATAGTCGTGCTCAACAAGAAGAGCAACTGACTCCTTGCCGTTCTGCATGCGTCCGGAAGCATTGATGCGGGGGCCAATCTTGAAGATGATATCGCTCATGGTGATATCCTTTCCCTGAAGTCCGCAGATTTCGATTACAGATTTAAGTCCCACACTAGGGTTGGAATTAAGTTGCCTCAATCCGTAATATGCAAGAATACGGTTCTCTCCCATCACTGGCACGATGTCGGATGCGATGCTCACTGCTACAAGATCGAGCAAAGGAACAAGCATACTGAAACTTATGCCGTTGTTTTTGGCAAAAGCCTGCATGAATTTGAATCCGACTCCACATCCGGAAAGATGCTTGTAAGGATACGTGGCATCGGGGCGCTTTGCATTCAATATGGCAGCGGCCTCGGGCATAACCTCATCAGGTACATGATGGTCGCAGATGATGAAATCAATGCCTTTTTCCTTTGCATAGGCAATTTCCTCGACAGCCTTTATTCCGCAGTCGAGTACAATCACAAGCTTCACGCCGGCCTCGTAAGCAAAATCTATGCCTTGACGAGAAACTCCATAACCTTCTTCATATCGGTCAGGAATATAATAATCAATGTTGGAATAGAACTGCCTCAAGAATCTGTAAACCAGAGCGACGGCAGTACAACCATCTACATCGTAATCGCCATACACAAGAATGCGTTCCTTGCGTCCCATAGCCTCGTTCAAACGATCGACAGCCTTCTGCATGTCCTTCATTTTGAACGGATCTATGAGTTCATTCAATTGAGGTCTGAAAAAATGCCTTGCTTCTTCGGGCGTAGTAATACCGCGCTCGATAAGCATCCGGCAAATGACGGGATTTACATTTATAGCTCCCGCCAATCTCTCAGCCGCCATTTCCTGTTCCGGTGTAGGAGAAATATAAATCCATTTGTTGTTCATTTTATGTTGTTATTTTTATTTCTTTCGATATATGGGATGAAAAAGCCCTACGGAGACTATCGTATACTGAATCATACGTACAACTCATGTATATTTCCGCAGATGACGTTGGCTGAGCGACTCTTTACGCCCCATTCTGCCCGCTCCATCCCGAATGCGCTTTTAAAGGCGCATATTAGATTGTAAAGTTATATAAAATGTAATTATTACTTATTTCATTCGATGTTAATTTTGCAAAATTAAACAAGCACGACACACAAGCCATAAATCAAATTGGACAATCAATAATCAATATCTGCTAATCCTTAAACGAATATATGAGAACGAATTACTTCAGAAATAACTTATATGGCATCAGGCAAACGACTAGGAAAGAAATTCAACGGAAATAAAAAAGTTTTTCATCTGTAGTAAGTTTTTCCTTGTTCTGTTCTAACAACGTATCGTTACGTTTGCCAACACAGATTTAAGGCATTGTTAGTACAGACAGAACTGTTTGTTATGACAGATTTCATTTATTCTGCTTCTCTGAAATTCAGAACATTACTTACAACTGAAAGAATCAAAAAAGGCATGCAGACGGTTAATAGACATAGAATACAACAAAAAAGGCTGTACCGTGAATGACGATACAGCCTATATGAAAAATGAAGCTTATTTATTAAAGCTTTATTCCAAGCTTCTTTGCAATGTCCTTAGGAAGAGCGTGCTTGTTGACCAAGATGTTCATAGTCTTGTATGCAACGAAAGCCTTTGAAGCATACCAAACGCCGTTATACTTTCCTGCAGGTCCCCAAGAGTTCTTAACCATGAAATACTCTTTTCCAGTCTGGTCCTTTGCGATACCGTAAATAACCATACCGTGGTCGTCAGTAGTTTCCCAGTTGTCGTATGCTGTCTGACGCATCTCTTGAGTAACGTTTATTTCTGGAAGAGGACGAGAAGTAAGTTCCTTACGTCTGTCAACAGCTGTAAGTCCTGTCCATCTAGCCATGTCTGAACCTGTGAGCTCAGCACCTTTGTCTGCATCTGGGCATACAGCTATACCGTCACGTGTAAAGCCGATTTCACTTACGTCTGCTCCCCATGCAAAAGTATATCCGTTGCGGATAGCATTGTCCATCACTTCCATGAACTCGTCAAGCGGAAGGTTGTAGCTCTGTCCCCAACGCCAGTTGTCCTGAACTTCTATTGCAAACTGGCTGTAGAATGGATGATGAGTGAATGAAGTAAGTGAAACATAATCATCCATGTCAAGTCCGAGGCTCTTCATGTAAGACTCTGGAGTATATTCCTTGCCCTTGTATGTGAACTTAGCAGGAACTTCTCCAAGATATGTATCCAGAATAGCGTTGAATCCCTTGAACCAAGCCGGAGAGAGTCTCTTCAGGTTGCCTTTTGCAATTGCATTAACGTAAGCAGAGCTTACCGGATCCAATTCGTTGAAGTTAGCAAGAGTGTCTCCGTAAAGAGTTCCTGGTTTCGGCATAGCCTCTTCTGGCATCATACCGTAGTTTCTCATGCAGTAAACAGCATCATAGAAGCTTCCGCCCTGGCTGTATGAGATATCACCATGGAGACGTACGGCAGCCTTTCCACGATCTTCGTAAGTCTTGTGAACAAGATACATTTCGCACAAGTCATATTCGCCTTTGCCCATGCGCAGGAGTTCTGCTTCAAAGAAACCGAGGCTTGAATAAGCCCAGCATGTTCCAGACTGATTCTGGTTCTTTATTGAAGTAATAGGATTCTCCTTTACTGTTGTGAAAACAAAACCTTCATTGTTGGCCTCATTCTTTGCTTCCTGAGCAAAAACAGACAACCCCAAAGCGAAAGTTGCCATCGATAATAAAAATCTTCTCATGTTCTTTTATTGTTTATTTTCAGAGTTATAAAAATCCACTTATCTACTTATTATTCGGCTATGAAATTTTCCAATTCGTCTGCGCGGTAAGGTATAACCTTCTCGCCCAACATGCGACAAGAATCATCTGTAATCAGAATATCATCCTCGATACGTATTCCGCCGAAATCCTTATATTTCTCAACTTCATCATAATTGATGAAATCAACGAATTTCTTCTCGCTTCGCCACAGGTCTATCAATGCCGGTATGAAATAGATACCCGGCTCATCAGTCATTACGAATCCCTTCTGAAGCCTGCGTCCGCACCTCAAACAGTTCAATCCGAACTGAGATGAAGGCTTCACTTCGTCATCGAATCCTACATAGTTCTGTCCCAAACCTTCCATGTCGTGAACATCAAGTCCGAGCATGTGACCAAGACCATGAGGCATGAACATTGCATGTGCACCGGCAGCAACGGCTTCGTTCACATCGCCCTTCATAAGTCCAAGTTCCTTAAGTCTGGAAGCCATAAGACGGCAAACATCAAGATGCATGTCGAGCCAGCGGAGTCCCGGACGTGCCTTCTCAATAACCAAGTCATGGCAATCGGCAACAATGTTGTAGATATCACGCTGACGCTGCGTGAAACGTCCGCTGATAGGAGTTGTACGCGTATTGTCGGAACAATAATTGTCATTTGTCTCAGCACCTGCATCGCAAAGCATCAAACGTCCAGCTTCCAAAGGTCTGTCAGACGGATAACCGTGCATAATTTCACCATGCATGGAAAGTATCGTCTGGAATGAAACCTTGCATCCGCGACCGCAAGCTATGCCTTCAAGCACACCTGCCAGATACTGCTCAGTGACTCCAGGACGGCATCCCTTCATCGCAGCTGTGTGCATATCATATCCTATAGCACATGCACGCTCAATCTCGGCAACTTCCTCATCGCTTTTAACAGCTCGGAGGTCAACAACGGCCTTGATAAGTTCAACAGAAGCATTCTCGCGTGTTGCCAAAGGATGCATGCCCAACAGGTCACTTATCTGAATCATTGTATCGTGGCGATAAGGAGGCAGATAATGCACCTTTCTACCGCTTCGGCATGCGTCAGAAACAAGTTCTTTAAGTTTAGCCATAGGTGCAGAGCCAGCAACGCCGACCGATGCAGCCAATTCACTTACAGAATCAATGCTTCCATACCATATTATATCATCGATATCAATGTCATCACCAAAGATATATTCCTTGTCGTTGTCTATGTCTATAACACCAACAAGCCCTTCGCGCTGCAATCCGAAGAAATACAAGAAACAACTGTCCTGACGATATTTGTAAGCATTAGCAGGATAGTTTGACGGAGCATCATTGTTTCCGAATATAACAACTATGCCGTTTCCAACCTTGTTTTTCAGATTTTTGCGGCGTTCTACATAAGTTTCTTTTGCAAACATATAGCAATCACTTTTGTTCTTGAACGCACAAATTTAATCATTAAATACGAAAACTTGACAAAAGTATGACATTTTAGCTGCAATTTATAAGAAAATACTAATAATCGGATACTAAATACATACACATTGATACACGAAGAATACATTATCGACAAAATCTGACACGCCCAAACCAACAAACAACATGAATTACTAAACGACTTGCAACCGCACAATAAACGAACACATATATATACAAAACAGGAGCAGCCCCCTTGAGGACTGCTCCCGAAAATTTATCTGTCAAGCAAGTACAAACTTGCCTTCAGTCATCAGATTTCTTCAGAATAATCGATTTTGCTCATACGTACGTATGTTGCATAGCGACGCTGAGCTGCCTTCTTGGCTGCATCGAAGAGTTCCTGAGCTTCAGCTGGCTTAACCTTCTTGAGTGAAAGGTAACGAACCTCACCATCAAGGAATGCCTGGAAGTTATCCCAGTTAGGAGCCTTAGAATCGAGCTGGAACGGATTCTTGCCTTCAGCCTCAAGGCGTGGATCATAACGCCACAAGTGCCAGTAACCGCACTCAACAGCCTTAGCCTCTTCAGCCTGGCTCTTGCCCATACCGCCCTTAGCCTTAAGACCGTGGTTGATACATGGAGCGTAAGCGATAACCAAAGATGGACCAGGATAAGCCTCAGCCTCACGGATAGCCTTCAGACACTGAGCATTGTCAGCACCCATAGCAACCTGTGCTACGTAAACATATCCGTAAGTAGACTGCATGAGTCCGAGATCCTTCTTAGAGATACGCTTACCACCAGCTGCGAACTGAGCGATAGCACCTATAGGAGTAGCCTTTGAAGACTGACCACCTGTGTTAGAGTAAACCTCTGTATCGATAACGAAGATGTTGAGGTCTTCACCTGATGCAAGTACGTGGTCGAGACCGCCGTAACCGATATCATAAGAAGCACCGTCACCACCGATAATCCACTGTGAACGCTTAGTCAGATAGTGAGTGAGTTCAGCGAGCTGTGCACATGTAGGGCAACCGTTGCGCTTTCCTTCGAGAATCATCGGAGTAAGCTTCTCTGCAGCCTTTCTTGAAGCATCAGCATCATTCATTCCGTCAATCCACTCCTGAGCTGCAGCCTTGAATTCAGCAGGTACGTTCTCGTTAGCCATTTCGCCTTCAAGCATAGTCTTGATGCGAGCACGCATCTTCTTGTTGGCAATTGTCATACCAAGACCATATTCGCAGAAGTCTTCGAACAATGAGTTAGACCAAGCTGGACCCTGTCCCTTAGCGTTCTTTGTATATGGAGTTGAAGGTATTGAACCTGAGTAGATAGAAGAACATCCTGTAGCGTTTGCAACCATCTCACGGTCACCGAACAACTGGCTGATGAGCTTAACGTATGGAGTTTCACCGCAACCAGAGCAAGCACCTGAGAACTCAAACAATGGAGTAGCAAACTGAGAAAGACGTGGATTAGACTTAACGTCAACGAGGTTCTGCTTAGAAGTAACATTCTTCACGCAGTAATCCCAGTTAGCAGCCTCGCCAAGCTGAGTCTGAAGCGGAGCCATCTTGAGAGCCTTCTCGCCCTTCAATCCTGGACATACGTCAACACAGTTGCCGCATCCCAGACAGTCCATAACGTCAACCTGGATTCTCATCTGCATACCCTTGAGCTGTGCAGGAGCAATGATTGTCTTCTTTGCAGCATCGAGACCTGCAGCTTCCTTCTCATCCATAGCGAATGGACGGATTGCAGCGTGAGGACAAACGAATGCACACTTGTTGCACTGGATACAGTTGTCGGCATTCCATTCAGGAACGAAAGCTGCAACGCCTCTCTTCTCGTAAGCGGCAGTACCCTGCTCCCAAGCACCGTCTTCGTATCCCTTATATGCAGAAACAGGGAGAAGATCACCGTTCTGAGCATTGATAGGACGAACAAGGTTGTTGATGAAGTCAGGATCGTTGTTAGCCTCAGCCTTCTCGTCTTCGAGATTAGCCCATGCAGGATCAACATCCAACTTCTTGTATTCGCCACCGCGATCAACAGCAGCATAGTTCATGTTTACAACATCTTCACCCTTCTTTCCGTAAGACTTGACGATGAACTTTTTCATCTGCTCAACAGCAAGGTCTACAGGGATAACCTCTGTGATGCGGAAGAAAGCAGACTGGAGGATTGTGTTTGTACGGTTTCCGAGTCCGATTTCCTGAGCAATCTTAGTAGCGTTGATGTAGTAAACAGTTATATTCTTCTGAGCGAAATAACGCTTAACATTGTTTGGCAGATTGTTTGCAAGCTCCTCACCGTCCCAGATTGTATTGAGAAGGAATGTTCCGTTTTCGCGCAAACCGCGTGTCACGTCGTACATACGGAGGTAAGCCTGAACGTGGCAAGCAACGAAGTTAGGAGTCTTGATCTGATATGTTGAACGTATAGGTGTATCACCGAAACGGAGATGTGAACAAGTGAAACCTCCAGACTTCTTTGAGTCATAAGAGAAGTAAGCCTGACAATACTTGTTTGTATTGTCACCGATGATCTTGACAGAGTTCTTGTTAGCACCTACAGTACCGTCAGCACCGAGTCCGAAGAATTTAGCCTCGAATATGCCTTCGCCTCCGAGAGCCTTCTCCTCTTCGAGAGGAAGTGAACGGAATGTAACATCATCGATAACACCGAGTGTGAAACGATCCTTTGGAGTAGGAAGCTGCAGGTTGTCGTATACGCTGAGAATCATTGTAGGAGTAACGTCTGCAGATCCGAGACCGTAACGTCCACCAACGATGAGCGGAGCATTTTCCTTTCCGTAGAATGCATCCTTAACATCGAGAAGCAATGGTTCGCCGCTTGCTCCTGGTTCCTTTGTACGGTCAAGAACAGCTATGCGCTTGCAAGATGCAGGAACTGCAGCCAAGAGGTGTTCAACTGAGAATGGACGATAAAGGTGTACAGAAACCATACCGTACTTCTTTCCGTTTGCGTTAGCATAATCGATAGCCTCGCGAGCAGCCTCTGTAGCAGATCCCATAAGGATGATTACATATTCAGCATCCTCAGCACCGTAATAGCTGAACAACTTGTATTCACGGCCTGTAATCTTTGAAACCTCCTTCATGTACTCTTCAACTACACCTGGAACAGCATCGTAGTAAGGGTTGCATGATTCGCGATGAGCGAAGAATGTTTCAGGGTTTTCAGCCATACCCTTTGCCTGTGGATGTTCTGGGCTGAGAGCACGTGCTCTGAACTCATTGATAGCATCCATGTCTACGAGCGGACGGAGATCCTCCTGATCGATTTCTTCAATCTTCTGGTACTCATGTGAAGTACGGAATCCATCGAAGAAGTTGATGAAAGGAACACGGCTCTTGATAGCAGAAAGATGTGCAACTGCAGAAAGGTCCATAACTTCCTGTACAGAACCTTCACAGAGCATTGCGAATCCTGTCTGACGGCAAGCCATCACGTCGCTGTGGTCACCGAAGATACAGAGTGAATGACTTGCAACTGTACGTGCAGAAACGTGGAACACGCTAGGAAGCAGCTCACCTGCAATCTTGTACATGTTAGGGATCATAAGAAGAAGTCCCTGAGATGCAGTAAATGTAGTAGTGAGAGCACCTGCCTGCAATGAACCGTGAACGGCACCTGCGGCACCAGCCTCAGACTGCATTTCCTCAACGAGGACAGTGTCGCCGAACAAGTTCTTGCGGCCGGCAACAGCCCACTCATCTACGTGCTCTGCCATCGGAGATGACGGAGTGATAGGATAGATGGCGGCAACTTCTGAGAACATGTAAGCTACATGTGCAGCTGCCTGGTTACCATCACACGTAATGAATTTCTTTTCTTTGCTCATACTGTGTTTTTGTTTATTGGTTTAACTAGCTCTTATTACTTATTTATAATGTAATTCTATTCTCTTTCATTCCGTTTTCACCATATCGCAATCCGGTGTTTGACTAAATCAATACAAGAAACCGAACAGCCACAAAGGTATCTGATTTCCTCGTCCGACGTGCGCATGATTCACAGCAAATATTGTTTTTGATTTGCTTTTGAGCGAAGTGGCATGTTCTATTATTCTGAATTCCTTATCATCATCTATAACAAGTGTTCCCAGATTCTTGCCCTTCGCCACCCTGTGATCCTTCCACATCGTATTGCAGAAGAAAGCCTCAAGCTGATCGAATTCGTCAAAACGCATAGGATAGAAACTATGCATCAGATTTGGATTATGGAGCAGGATTCTCGCCGGTTTCTTCGGAAATGATTCACCTTTCTTATATATCATGTTTACCAGACGCGCATCCTTTAGATATTCAATATAATGCATCACCGTTGCTCTCGACATGTCCAGTTCTTTCGCGAGCAGGCTTACATTAGGTGCCTTGAGTTCTCCGGTTGTCAGCAGATAAAAAAGTTTCTTGATTTTTGCAAGATATTTCAGTTCAATCTGCTTTATTATAAGGATATCCACCTCAATCATCATATTCATGGTTTTCAGCAGATTCTCCGAATAATTTCGTTTTTCAAGAAAGAACGGATAAAATCCATGATGCAGATAATCGTTGAAATACTTGTACGGGTCAGTCTTTTCAACTATCTCCGCCGCAATCTTCTCATGATTCTCGATTATGTCATCAAGGCTGTGATGTCCAAAGTTCAGTCCGGATTTCAGATTAAGATATTCTCTGAAAGAAAATCCACGCAGGTTATATGTATTTACAATACCCTTAAGTTCGTCATACTCGCCTATGTGGTCAACCGATGATGTAGTGAATACTATTTTCAGTCCAGGATACTTATCATGGCACTCGCGCATTTGCTTGCTCCAATCTGTAAGCTTGAAAGCCTGGTCAACCAAAAGCACCTTTCCGCCGGTATGATAGAATTCGTCCGCAAAAGCCGTCAGACCTATTGTCTGTATATAGAAATTGTTTGTATTGACATACAGACACGAACGGTCACCTTCCGCAAACTTCTCTTTTGCATACTGAAGAAGAAAAGTTGTTTTTCCGACTCCTCTGGTTCCCTTTATGCAAATAAGACGTTTATTCCAATCAATTTCGTCCATAAGGTCACGCCTGACTGGAGCATTAAGATGCCCTATAAGATATTCATGTGTCCGGAAAAACGACTCCATCGGCCTATTTATTATTTTTACAAACGTTTATACGGCAAAGTTAGTTTTTTTAATAATAAATGCAAACCCGACTTTACAAAAAAATCTGCATTAGTGAAGTTTTGGCAACAAAAAGCCTTCAGCTCCTGCCAGGAAACCTTTTAAGAAGTTTGCGATACACAAAAGTCATGGCAGGAACAAGAAAAACTACAGCTGCAATCCACGCTGAAGGATCACCTATGCACACGCCGGCAAATCCCAAGGCCGGCACAACCCAGAGGCTTACAAACACCCTGGCAACCATTTCGAAAACACCGGACATCATGGAAAGTTTGGTGAAGCCCACTCCCTGAAGCGAATAGCGCAATATGCACAAAATTCCCAATACAATATAAAATAAACATGAAAAATGCAGAAACTGCACGCTCTTTTCAATAATTTCCGTTTCATAAGAATACACAAACAGCTCCGTCATGTTTCTTGCAAACAGATAAAGAATCACCATCGTAAAGGCCGTATAGAGCGCAGCCATGCCTATTGACGATTTTATGCCCTGCCATATCCTTGAAATCTTGCGCGCCCCCAGATTCTGTCCGCAATAAGTAGCCATGGCCACACCCAGATTCTCGAAAGGACAGATGAAGAACATCTTTATTCGCATGGCGGCCGTAAAGGCTGTGACACATACCGTACCCAAAGCATTGTTCGAACTCTGCAGCATCATGCTTCCTATAGCCGTAATGGAGAACTGAAGTCCCATAGGAACACCCATACCGCAAAGAATAAGCATGTTTCTCCTATTCAGTTTTTCATCATACTTTTCAGGACGCAGAATAGGAAAACCGTGATGCATATATATCCAGCACAAAGCGGCAGATACACCTTGCGAAAGAACAGTAGCCGCAGCTGCGCCCTCAGGGCCCCAACCGAAAACAGTGATGAACACAATATCAAGTACCACATTCAACACAGCAGCCACAAGCAGAAACCAAAACGGCGTACGGCTGTCGCCCATAGCACGCATTATGCTTGCCAGCATATTATATATCATCGTAAACGGAATGCCCAGAAAAGTTATTAGCAGATATTTGTACGCATCGTCAAATATATCTTCAGGCGTCTGCATCCAAAGCATTATCTGCCGGCACAGCAACGACGTCACGGCACTTATAAGAACAGACATGACTGCAACCAGGAAATAAGCATTGTAAACAAACGAGCGCATTTTGCCATAATTGCCGGCACCGAACTGCTGCGCAACAGGAATACCGAATCCGCCGGTGCAACCGTTGCAGAACCCTATAATCATAAATATAACTGACGTACTTGCACCGACTGCGGCCAACGCATTCATTCCTAAATAATGCCCCACAATCGCGGCATCAATAAGACTATATGCCTGCTGGAGCAGATTGCCCAACATCAATGGTACAGCAAAGGAGAGGATAAGTTTCGTAGCTCCTCCTTCTGTCATGTCCTTAACCATAATAACAAAACCTTTTTACCTTATCTGAATGACCGGTGCATCCAATGATACACACAGACAGACACACCTTTACAACCTTAAAACGTCTGCAAATATACGCCGCTTTGAAGTGTTTTTATTCTATCTTTGCAAAAAATAACCTTACACAATCCAGCACAGGAATTCTCACAAACGCACTCATCGCATGAAACGCATACACATATTCAACTGCTCAAACGACATGGCACTTGCATCAGGATTATCGCAATACCAGCCACCCAAGCACATTTCACAGATGGAAAAAGCTCTTGACTTCCTGCCTGCATGGTGGGCGGAAAACGGCGATGCAGTCATTGTCGACGACCCTTATAAGGCAAGAGAATTCGCATCATCCCTGGGAACCACCATTCCCGACATACATTTTATCGGATGGGACGAAGGTTACAGAAAACTCAAATCTTTGTCAAATACACAATACACACCGTCGCCGTGGGGATGGAGCAAGGCCATTGTATCGCGCCTCAAAAGATGGGGCTTGCCCGAAAATGCCATACCCGACACAGGCAGGCTTGAAAAAATGCGCGAACTCTCTTCGCGTGAATACGCTGTAGGAGTACTTAAAAGACTGGCAAAAGAAGTTTCCGAACACAGCCAGATGGAAACACCTCCCATGATTGCCTGCACATCCATCGAATCCATACGCACATTTATTGAACAATCACCATGGCCGTCAATACTCAAATCACCATGGTCTAGTTCGGGACGTGGAATATTGACTGTTGAAAACGGATGGAATGAATCTGTCGAAAAATGGTGCACTGGAGTTTTGTCGCGACAGAAGAGCGTCATTGCCGACCGGCTCTACGACAAAGAACTTGACTTTGCACTTGAATTCAACATAAACGAGAATGGTAAAGTCGACTGTCTCGGATATTCCATATTCAATGCGGCATCGTCAGGACAATACACGGGCAACCTCGTTGCACAGCAGGACAAGCTCGCATCCTTACTTCACGATTCAGGAATACTGCCGGAGACGCTCCATAGTTTGAAATCATTTTACATCAACGAATTCTCCCGCTCTCTATACCCCATGTATACAGGTCCAGTAGGAGTTGACATGATAATATGCAAAGGCGAAAAGCCCACCATACATCCATGTATAGAAATAAACCTGCGCATGAACATGGGCATTGCGGCCATACATCTTGCAAAACACCTCACACTCCCTGTCTGTGGCACATTCCTATTGACACCGCCTGGAATCAGCTCCACATTTACGGCATCTGTAACCAACGGCAGACTTACAATGTTCGCGCCTCAGAAGCAATAATAAAGGGATGCAGTACACCGACCGCATCCCAAAGAATACAAACAAATAACAATATCAGATCATCTATGAAAATCGCCCTTTGATTTCACCAATACGACCTTCAGTCTTTCATCATCAAGCATTTCGCGTCCCTCAGGCAGACACACAAGCTCCAGCTGCGTAGTACGGTGTTTCCATGTAAGCAAATCAATATCAGCATCGACATTCTCACTGACATCATCATACCACCATCCAGGAAACGACAAAGCTCTGACATTTCCGGTACGGGCCACCATGTTCAAGTAATCCATACAACTGTCAATCTCTTCTTCATCCAGTTTAGATGGTTTAGGGAAATCCACGTACATCGAAGTATAATACCCCTCATCGGTAAAAGCATCAAGCGACCTCCAGTCACGGCTTTCCACTATCAGCTACCCCTTCTCTATACCATACTCCGATGTCAGCGAATCCAGATCGTCCAGCATCTCATCAGCATTACCGCCATTAAGATTCTTCACATCAAGCCACATGTGTCCGTCACTTTTCGACATGTAGTTAAAAAAAGAATCCAGCGGGAGCTTGAACGTAGTATCAGCGTCATGCGTGACATCAAAGATGCCGTTGTCGCGATACACCACATCGATTTCCACATTGGGATAATCCTCAATCTTCTCTCTCAACTTCTCCATAGAATTGTATCTGTGAAGCCAAAGCTTGTCTTCATGTTTGCCCATTTCGAAAACGGCATTCCATGCAATCCACGCCGCTATTGCCAATACCAGAACAACAACGACAACCAAAATCTTACGTTTCATGCCGATATGATTGGCGCCGTAAATCAAAGTTTAGAAAGACATCCCCAATAGGACAATTTTGATGACCAAAAGGAAAAATTCCGACAAAGAAAAACGGCAGAATCCAACAAATTCGTTGAATTCTGCCGTTCAATATAATAATCAGATATAATACAACAAAGTATATGTAACGAATGAAAACAATTCAGTACATCACACCTACTCTCCCATCACAGGCAATATAGCTGTGCCTATGCATCCGTCTGGCATCTGAATGTTAAGGAGAGCGCACACCGTAGGTGCTATGTCAGTAATGTTCACTCTTGCATTCGTCTTGCCGTGACCTACGCCCCATCCCATGAACAAAAGCGGAATGTGCGTATCACACGGATTCCACACACCATGCGTCGTACCCTTGTTGTCTGATGCCGAACCGACCTCATACCATCCCGGCTGAAGTATAAGCTGTATGTCACCGCTGCGCAGACGATTGTAGCCATTGATGATACGCTCCTTTATAATAGAAGGTACGCTCGAACCACATATATTTTCCATGTCAACAACGTAGGCAAACTCCTTGTATCCGCGCAAGAACTTCACAGCCTCTGTTCTCACAGTCTCAAAATCGAGTCCGGCCTCCGCAATTTTGTTTTTATCGAAGAAAACCTGATAGTTCATAACATACTTAACAAGCTTGTCCTGACCAAATTTATCCGCTAGATGTTTCTGAAGTGCACCGCTCAACTTACCGGTAACCCATCCGTCGGCAGGCATGCCGTTGTCTTGCATGAACTTGAAGTTATGCGATGCCGCATGATCGGCTGTAAGGAACACTGTGTAATTTCCCTTTCCCACCTTGCTGTCGAGCATCGTGAAGAAATCTGCAAGACTCTTGTCAAGTCTGAGATAAGCATCTTCCGTCTCCACTGCGTACGTTCCGAACTGATGACCTATATAGTCGGTCGTTGATATGCTCACAGCCAGCAAGTCTGTAATATTGTCCTGTCCCAGCTTCTCGCCCTCAATCGCCGCCTCAGCCATTTCCAATGTCAGCTCTGCACCTTGAGGAGTAGTGCGTATGATGCCATATCCTTTTTTGCGGAACAGCGAATCAGTGTTAAGCGGAAGAACAGGAGCAGCACCGCCCGACCATGATTTTTCGTAAGCAGACATGTCGGCAGTACTTTCCACGTAAGTATCCATCGGATACATCGCCGTCCACCCCTCTTTCAGCAGATCGCGTGCCATATCCTTCTTGTTGAAATCCTCAACCCACTTAGGCAGCTTGTCCATATAATAGGTACTGGTTATGAACTTTCCCGAAGCATCGTCAAACCAGTATGCCCCGTCGGCGCCATGCCCGGCAGGCAATATAGAAGCCCTGTCCTTCAGCGAAACGCCGACAACCTTTCCACTGAAGTTGGTAGCCAGCTTCAGTTCGTCGCCTATAGTCGTAGCCAACAGGTTGCGGGGCGACATTTTTCCGGCATCATTCTTGCCGCCCACAGTGTTCTCCCCTGCATCATAAGTACAGTAAACCCTATTACCGTCAATGCAGAAGTCGTTGGCAGCAATGCCGTGCACAGACGGAACACTGCCTGTATATATCGAAGCATGTCCAACGGCCGTATACGTCGGAATATAATTGAGCATAGTGTTGCTGCAGCTGAATCCTTCATTCATAAGCCTCTTGAAACCGCCCTCGCCGAAACGATCACCGTAGCGGTAAAGATAATCCCATCTCATCTGATCAACCACAATGCCCACAACCAGTTTGGGCCTCTCAACAGCCATCGCACCGACAGCCGTACAAAAACCGGCGGCCAATACCGCAGTTTTAATTAAGTTCGCCATATTCCGTTATAATATTTTTATAATGCACATTCTTTGTTTCATGCCGTAAATATACACCTATTTTGTTAAGGTTTTATTTCAAACATATTTTTTAAACACAAAAGCACAAACACGCAAACGCAGAAACAGAAATCAGCCATTGCACCCTCGTCAACAACCAATAATTTCCCATCATTCAAAAAATTTCTACTTTTGTGTAGTTTTTCCAGCATCACTTGCGTCTAACGGTTCAAAAAGACAACATAATTCAACATGGAAACATTGGATACAAAATTTACACAAATGGTCAAGGAGCATAAAGACACCATATACACCGTGTGTTTCATGTTCTCGAAAGATTCCGATGAAGTCAGCGACCTGTTTCAGGAAGTACTCATCAATCTTTGGAAAGGCTACGAATCCTTTCAGAACCGCAGCGGCATCGACACATGGATATGGAAAGTCAGCTTCAACACCTGCATTTCCTATGAACGGAAGAAAAAACGTACCAGCCTGTCGCTGAACATGGACATCAACCTCTTTGAAGACAAGGACGAAGACTCTCGGCAGATCCGTCAACTCTACGACCGCATCCACCGCCTAAAGCCCTTCGACCGAGCCATCGTACTGCTGTGGCTAGAAAACATGAGCTACGAAGAGATAGGCTCCATCGTCGGCATCTCTGTCAAAAATGTTTCAGTACGTCTGTACCGCATCAAAGAAGAATTGAAAAAAATGTCGAACCGCTAAAAACGCATCACTATGGAAAAGTATCAAGATAGTTTCGAATTGGAAGAGATGAAGCAACAAATCCGGATTCTGAAAGAGAAACTCGCCAAAGAGACCATCATCAACGAAAAGATGATAATGCAGTCAATCCGCGAAAAGCTTTCCTATATCAATCGGAAAAACAGAATCATCTATATCATACTCCCCTTGGCCCTCATCTACTGCAACGCTTTCTTCATCATGCGGAACTATTCATGGATGTTCTGCATCGCCACATCCCTGTTTCTCATTGCCGCCGGTGTCTTCCAGATATACAGCCACAGAGGACTGGACATAAAGGAGATATCCACCGACAACCTTGTGAACGTAAGCAAGGCTCTTATCCGCATGAACCGCCTCGGTTTGAAATGGCTCTTATTCGGCATCCCTTTCGCCCTTCTCTGGATTGCATGGTTCGTCATCGAGAGCTACCCGAAAGATGGAGGAAAGGCAAGCTGCATCGGCGGGGCCGTTGGTTTTGTTGTTGGAGCCATAGTGGGATTGATGCATCTAAGAAACGTACGACGCAAAGCAAAAGACACAATCCACGACATTGAAGAATACACACGTGAGAACTAACCTTCTCACCTATCGGCAACACTCTAACAAAATGACCGGAAGCCTTCTGCACCACAGCAGAACACTTCCGGTCAAAACTCGAATGCCCTCGCACACAAGGCAAGGTGCATCATCTTATCTCATCCAAATTTTTCTGAATTTCCTCATCAGCCAGTTCAAAGTCGCAGAGCTTTCCTTCAAGGAACGAATCGTATGCCGTCATATCGATCAATCCGTGTCCTGAGAGGTTGAACAGAATCACTTTCTGTTCGCCCGACTCCTTGCACTTCTCAGCTTCTCTCACAGCTGCGGCAATTGCGTGACAGCTCTCAGGAGCAGGCACAATGCCTTCCGCCTTGGCAAACATCACTCCTGCCTTGAACGACTCCAGCTGCTGAATGTCCATCGCCTCCATAAGGTTGTCCTTCAGAAGCTGCGAAACAATTGTTCCCGCACCGTGGTATCTCAGTCCCCCGGCATGAATGTTTGCCGGTGAGAAATTGTGTCCGAGAGTGAACATCGGCAGCAGAGGAGTATATCCAGCCTCATCTCCGAAGTCATACATGAACTGTCCTCTTGTCAGCTTCGGACAACTGGCAGGTTCGGCGGCAACAAAACGCGTCTTCTTTCCTTCCAATATATTGTGGCGCATGAACGGGAACGATACACCGCCGAAGTTGCTTCCTCCACCGAAACAGCCTATAACGACATCCGGATACTCGCCCGCCATCTCCATCTGCTTCTCGGCCTCAAGACCTATGATTGTCTGATGCAGAGTCACGTGGCTCAACACCGAACCGAGCGTATACTTGCAGTTCTCCCTGCACATCGCAGCCTCGATGGCCTCCGATATGGCAGTACCCAGCGAACCCGAATAGTCAGGATATTTTTCAAGAATTGCACGTCCGGCATTTGTTGTGTTCGACGGCGAAGCATACACGTCCGCACCGAACGTATGCATGATGCTGCGTCTGTAAGGCTTCTGCTCGTAGCTCACCTTAACCTGAAACACTGTAGCCTTCATGCCGTACAAGCTTGCCGCATAAGCCAGAGCCGTACCCCACTGTCCAGCACCCGTCTCCGTCGTCACCTCTGTCACTCCCTGCATCTTGCAGTAGTAAGCCTGTGCCAGCGCCGAATTGAGCTTATGGCTTCCCACAGGCGACACCGACTCGTTCTTGAAGTAAATGTGTGCCGGCGTATCCAGCACCTTCTCCAATCCGTACGCTCTCACCAGCGGTGTGCTTCTGTAGAATTTATACTGTTCGCGAACCTCCTCCGGAATGTCTATCCATGCATTCTCCATGTCAAGTTCCTGACGGCACACTTCCTCCGCAAATATCGGATACAAGTCTTCAGCCTTAAGCGGTTCACGTGTTTTCGGATTGAGCGGCGGCATCGGTTTGTTCACCATGTCCGCCTGTATGTTGTACCACTGCTCAGGAATATCCTTTTCCTGCAGTATGAATCTTTTCTGTTTTGCCATGTTTTTCACTTTATTTATGTTACAAAATCAAATATTCATCGCAAATATAGTATAAAAATGATACAACAAACAAATATTTTGTAACATTTCATCACATTTTCACACCTTCACGCATCAAAACAGCCAATCGCCTGCCATCAGAGCCAAACGCCATGCGCCACGTCCGCCCTGCGCTGTATACCATCTGAGCAAATGCATGAGAACCTTTGTTCCATATCCAGGCATAAGCTTATCCATGCCCCATCTCATGCACAAGGACGAATCATCCCTTGCACCTTCTCTTTTCATCATGCCCGAAGCGATGGCACACCTCATTGCCAGCACCGCCGTAAGCTTGCCTTGTCTCTTCACGCTCATCTCTGCACGCCCTATGTCCTCGCGCACAGCCTCAAGCGCTTTCATAATCCATTCCGTCCTCGACGAATACCCCGTACCGGTAATGCTGTCGGCATGCACATACACGCTGTGGAAAGGTCCACCGCCCATGCGCCTTATGAGCGGGCGGTTCAGCAATGTGCGCACACCCAGCTCCCAGTCGCTCCACGTGCGCAATCTCTCGTCCCATCCGCCTATGGCCCTCAGCCACTCCGTTCTGAACACCACAGCCTGCGTCGACAGCATCGCACTCAGCATCTGTCCCTCGGGGGCAAACCCGACCACGCTGCGCCTCTCACGTCTCACTCCATCGACCACCTCGCACGTACTGACCACCAGCACGTCCGTATCGCCGTGTTCCGATATTTCCTTTATCACATCGCCGACGAATCCCTCCGACATGTCGTCGTCCGAATCGAAGAAATACACATATTTTGTCCGGCACAGGCTTAAACCGCAGTTGCGAGCCATCGACGAGCCGGCCCTTTTCTCCTCGGCCATCACAATGTGCACGGCACATTCCGAACCGCACTCCTGCGCCACTTCGCGGCAAATCTCTGCACCGCCATCGTCCGACCCGTTGTCCACAAGAATCAGGTCAAATCCTCCTCTGCATCCCTGAGCCACAATGCTCCTCAGCGAACGTCCCAGATACTCGCGCCTGTTTCTGTACGGCACAATCACCGTCAGCAATCTCTCAACCTCTTCTCCTCCTGCTCTTTCCATCATTTATCCGTCTGCAATATCTTATACCGTCAGTCATATTCCTCATAAGAGGTAGCGGATTAACTCCGCGTCTGACAAAATATCCAAAAGCTTCCTTCGCACACCTGAACGCCGCGCCGAACGTCCCGTAGCGATAGCAGAACACTGCACCCTTAGAGCGCTGCACCCTCACATTGTCCAGAAAGTGCCCGCCAGTTGTGTCGCCGTCAGTCTCGACCACAGTTTCCGGAAAATAAACAATCCGCAGGCCCGCACCGACAGCATCCGAGAGGAATACATCCTCTTCACCAGAAGCCAGATACTCCGACCCCAAGCCGAAATGCTCGTTGAAGCGCACGCCCCTTGCCAGCGCCCTGCGCCTGACGGCCATCTCCCACGAACTGGCGTATGTCCACCGCGGAGCACTCGCCCACTCGCATGCCGTTTCCGGATAACGCTTCAGCCAGTGTCCCTCATGGCTCTTGCCACGAAACAGCGCAATGTCTACATCCCTGTTCGAAGCAAACGTCCTCTGCACGGCATCGAAATACCTGTCACGATAGCGCGAGTCGTCATCCGCCACCAGCACAATGTCGCCCGACGAATGGTCGAAAGCATGATTACGGTTCACCGACAAACCTCGCCCCGCCAGCGCAACAATCTTCACATCCGCTCGCCTCTTCAACATTTCGGGAACAGCCTCCAGCCACTTTTTGTCCGTATACTGGAAAGACACCAGATAGCGGACATCTCCGCGAACCGTAGGCGACAGCACATCGGGAACACGCCTTATGCCCTCGTCAACCGTACATATAAGAACTTCTATATTTTCCTTTACTTCCATCGGCCAAACTGTTTTACCGGCTCCGTCGCCATGCCGTGCATCGCTATGATGCACACACCGCTCCGGCCGTGCTTTGACGGAAACAAAGGTAACAAAAAACTATCATGATTTTGAAAAACTATGCACACACCTGTTCCACACAACACAAAAAACAAATCGTCAACCTCCCCAAACAGACACAATGCCAACACATCATCACCTACCGTACAATAAAAAATGCAGACCCTTCTCACGAAGAACCTGCATCACCTTAAATCTAAATACTTTGATTAATGTGTGAATTAATTTATTGTGTGTACGCAAATGTACACATTTATATAATACGTACAAAACTTTTTGCTGTTTTTTTATTTTTTTCGACTTTAAGCATATTCTCAAGGAAACAGAACACCTCGATACCACACCTAAAAGTAAAAGATATAGAACTTCGCCCCACAACACATAGTTGATCTTAAAGCTATGCATCCACTTACCTGAGGATAGTTGAAAACCACTATGTCATCATGTTTTAACCCACGTAAACCGTTCATGCATAATATCAGAATTATATTGAGTAAAGAATGCACATTGTTTATAGATCATACATCATTTAAGATCGTATGATGTTATTGAATTATCTGTTTTCAGAGGGTAGTTCCAGTTATTAGTTCATCCGTTTTTATGTAATACAGTGTATCGTCCATGTACGATGTGGTATATAATATTTTGTTTATGCCATCCACTGCAATCTCGTCAATGCAATGCTTTGTGATGATCTTACTGACAAGACGGCCCTCCCAGTTGAAGATGTATATCTGGTTCATACAAGGAACCTCGCGTACCGTTCTTTCTGTTTTTCCATAAAACACAGTGTAAATGTAGTTGTCATCAGCACATATACGTGCGAAATATTGCTTTAGTTCTTTTCTGGTTTCTAAGTCGGACAAACTCATATTCTCATTCATTCGGTAGCCTGCTACAGCTTTACTTTTGGTGTCGATAATATTCAGTTGCGGCACAAGCAGCATAGCTTGTGCTATTTTGCTTCCGTCTGGTTTCATCACGTCATGAGAATAGAAAAATGTTTGCGGTAGAACTTTTGTTTGCTTGTTGACAATGCTTTTTTTGAAAATGTGTATATCAGATATTTTTTCCCCGTTTCTCAAATCCCTTATTTGGTAATAAGGCAATGACGCATCGTGTTTGTTTATTGGAGTGGCTGCGACCTTGGCATATAATGTACAGCTATCCTTTATGAAATATTCGTTAAAACAGACTCCTCGGTTTTCTTTATCCCTTGGCATTTTAATTTGCTTTTCTATAATTGTTGATTTGCCTGCAAGGCTTTTGGTTATGTTCCAAACGCTCACCGATTCTTTGTTCGCATCATATATCAATGTCTTCAGCTCGTTTTTTTCTGTGTAGAAATTCCAAATAGGTCCTACAGCAATGAATTCTTCAGGTCCGTTTCCTTTTCCAACGAATTGTCCCAGTTCGTCAAACGTACGACAATTAAACAGTTGGAACCATTGCGATTGTAATTTTGGATTCATAAAAAGTGCAAGTGAATCGTGTATGGCAAGATACCCAAAATTAGAACCTTTCAATGTGATTTTCTTAAATTCCACCTCTTTCTCCGGTGCATGTTCATCAATACTGATGATTTCTCCATTGAAAATATCGGTATCCTGACTTTTACTGTTGCAGGAGACCAATGCCAATGTGATGTATCCGACCAATGCTGTCAAAGCTATGGTTTTTGCCAATATATTCTTTTTCATATTTCTATATTATTAAATACGTTTATAACTTTTTTCTGTTTAGTTTATGGGACAAGCGAAATATATCCATTGCCTTTTGCATAGTATCCTATGAATCGACTGCTTTAATATTTTTACACTATACGTACCAACGACTTTCACCTTCTCCCTTACTATTTTTATGTTGTAGATTATATATTAACGTAAGTTCGACAAATTGTGAATGCTTTTCAAATTGCTGATTAAAGAATATGGTTGTATTTTTATAGTATTGAATTACAAATAATAATCGCTACGATCACCGAAAGCAAAATTATAGAATTATTTTGCATGGCAAATGATTAATGCAAGTTTTTTGATGCCTTGATGACAAAATATACACTTAAATCCAACTTGCATTGTTCTGAATTAATCGAACTCACTCACAATCCATAAAAAAATTCCGAGCGCCCGGAATAAAAATCCTGAGCCCTCGGAATTTATCTTGCGAGCGCCTGCAAATTTCAAGATGCAGGCCCGACCGCCTTGTTTCAAAGTTCTGTTTCAGCCACTACGGTACCGTCGAACAGGTTGATGATTCTGTCGGCATATCCGGCATCGTGGCGCGAGTGGGTCACCATGACGATGGTTGTTCCTTCGCGGTGCAGTTCACTGAGCAACGCCATCACCTCCTTTCCGTTGTGCGAGTCGAGGTTTCCGGTCGGTTCGTCGGCCAGTATGAGCTTAGGGCCCGACACTACGGCTCGCGCTATGGCAACACGCTGCTGTTGTCCTCCGGAGAGCTGCTGCGGGAAATGCTTGGCGCGGTGGGCTATGGCCATCCTGTCCATCACTTCCTCCACGCGCTTCTTGCGCTCGGATGCGGACACGCCCATGTAGAGCAGCGGAAGCTCGATGTTTTCGTAGACATTCAGTTCGTCAATCAGGTTGAAGCTCTGAAAGACGAAGCCTATGACTCCCTTGCGCAGGCGGGTGCGCTGGGTTTCGGTGAACGACGAGACGTCGGTGCCGTCGAGCCAGTAGTGTCCTCCTGTGGGATTGTCGAGCAGGCCGAGGATGTTGAGCAAAGTAGACTTGCCGCATCCCGAAGGGCCCATTATGGCGACGAACTCGCCTTTTCTTATATCTATGTTCACATTGTTCAGCGCCCAGGTTTCCATTTCGTCGGTGCGGAACACCTTCTGCAAATCTTCAGTTCTTATCATAACGGTTGTGTTTATTTTTGTTTTTCCTCAAATCCGCAACTAAGCTCTTCAGCGTCCTTCTTGCGTCTAAACGTCC
>OGHV01000126.1_pt1 | contig 58154 bp, 39 predicted proteins | sample 1571551 | NCBI WGS metagenome assembly OGHV01 (sample SAMEA2581960, study PRJEB24529) | metagenome | biome: Human gut stool | place: China | collected 2011 | reverse complement strand
TTGTTGCTCAGGTACTTAAAAAAAATATTTTATAATAGTGTTGCGGAATTAAGGTTTTTACTTATTTACGGAAAAATATTTGCTCTCTCACGATGACGGTTCTATTCGCTTCGTATGATTTCAGCAGGGTTCACGCGCAGAGCCTTGCGCACCTCGACCCAGAGGGTGAGACCTGCGATGAGGAAGACAGCCACGCCTCCGAGAAGGAACATCCACGGCGAAAGGCTGACGTGGCGTGCGAAGTATTCGAGGTATCGGGAAAGGCCGATGTAGGCAAGTGCGCTCCCGACAACAAAGGCAGGAATGAAGATGCGCACGTAGCGGCGCAGGAGGAAACGGCAGATGTCCGACGTTTCGGCACCCTGAACCTTGCGCAGGCCTATCTCGCGCCAGCGACGGCGTATGTCGTACATGGAGAAGCCGAGAAGTCCCATGCAGGAGATGATGATGGAAATGACGGCGAAGGAGGTTATCACACGTGCCGTACGCACATCGTCGGCATGCAGGCGTGCAATCTCGTCGGTGAGGTAGGAATATTCGAAGTCGCCTCCGCCGGTCACTTCCTTATGTATTTTCTTCAGATAATCCACGGCCTCCGTTTCGCGTCCGGGGGTGATGGAGATGAACCAGAGATCGTCCGCTCCGGAATTGCCGAAGAGGAAGACCGAAGGCACGTCGGCCTGTCCGAGATGTCCACTTCGGAAATCGTGGGTGACTCCCACTATTTCGTATGGCAGATTGCGCGTGTCGCCACCTGACATCCACAGTCTCGACTCTGGCATAATCCGGGTACTGCGCCAATCGGAGATGCGGAGCTTCTTCAACAATGATTCGCTTGCGATAAGCTTGTACTGCGTAAGCTGGTCGCCCTCACCCCATCCGCGTCCAAGAGTGGAACGGAAACCGAAAAACTCCATGTAACGCTTGTCGGCATATACGACGCGCGCCTCTGCACGCTCGCCGTTGTCGGCAGTGAAGGTCATGAGATAGCCCATGGCATAAGGCGGATCGCCGACGGCATGGCCGGTGAAGAGAGGCGACTCGCTTATGCGCTTCTCCATTATTTCGCTCTCCGAATACATCTTTTCTTCTAAATCGCGGATATTTTCAGAATAGGAAATTATGGGATTCCAGAAACGGCACTGGATGATGTTGTCGGTTCGGTATCCCACGTCGGAATCGAGCATGAAGTGTATCTGACGTGTCAGGCAAATGGCGGCCACAACGAAGCAGAAGGTAAGCACATACTGGAAGAAGAGCAGGAGCGTCTGCACAGGAGAGGTGCGGCGACGTCCGCCAGTAACCGAACTGACAGTGCGTACCGACGAAGCGCCAGAAAACTTCAGGAAAGGATAGAGGGTAAGCAGAGGCGGCAGGAGGACAAGCAGGAAGGCCGACAGAAGGATGTCGAAGCGAATGTCGGCCACAGCATCCATGTCGAGACTGGAGGCTACGAGCGGACGGGCAACCTCGACAATCAGCCAGGCGACGAAGAGCGAGGTGGCGATGGACAGGAGATTTTCAATATAGAGCTGCGAGAAGATGCTGAATCTGGATGCTCCGAGCACTTTCTTCAGAGCTATCTCGCGTTCGCGCTTGTGCATTACGACCAGATATAGATTGACGAAATTGAATATGCCTACAAGAAACACCAGCACGGCAGCCACGGCATAGTAGACGACCGTGTCCTTGTTGCCGAGAAGAAAGCTCATGGCATAATTCTTCAGGCTCTTGTCAAAATAAACGTTCTTCACCGACTCGAGCTGGTAGTGTACAGGCTCACCCGAATACATAATCAGCTTCATAGGGCGGGCATTCTTTTTGTTGAGCCGTTCGGCATCGGCGGCACTGCGCAGGCGCACCATCTCGTATGTGGCAAACGCCCAATAGTCGTTGAGCTGTCGGGACAGAACGATGTCGAACTTGAAGGACGACTTCGTCGCCGGCTTGCCCACGACGCCGACGATTTTCACCGTCTGCCCCGTAGATGCCGTAAACGACTTGCCTATAGGATCGGCCTTACCGAAGATGCGGTGTGCGGCGTCGGCGGTAATTAGGGCATCGGTGGGGGCGAGTTCGAGCGTACCGGCAACGAGCGGATAAGGCACCATGCTGAAGAAGAGGCTGTCGGCCACCAGTGTCTTGACGCTGTATCTGTATCCGTCGATTGACAGTGCATCATCGTCCATCGAGATGAATCGGGTCATGCACTCGACGGAGGAATCGTCGAGCGGGTTGCGGTACTCGGGATCGTTGTTCCAGTCGTAGCTGTCGGAGAGCGTACGTTCATTCTTCGCATCGACTACGACGGTCATGAATTTGCGACCGATGTCGGGTATGAAATCGTTTACGGTGAGTTCCTGGTGGATGTAGCGCACCAGCACAAACACCGATGCAAGACTCAGCGCCAGCCCTACAATGTTTATTGCAGTATATGTGCGGAAACGCATCAGAATCTTCAATGACAGAAAAATATTTTTCATAATGATTTTTAAAAAGGATACAAACTAATTTTTCATATATACAGCCGGGGAATGAACCGCGGCATGCTATCTCTCGTGTGCCTCCCCTCACTCCTTCCTCAGCACATCGGCAGGGTTAAGACGCATGAGCCTCCATATCTGCCATGCCAGTGAAAGGGCAACCGCAACGGCAAGCGTCAGGAAAACGGCAACGCTCCATCCCCATCCGTACACCGCCTCTGCGGAACTGCCCTCCATGAGGCGGATAAGCAGAAAGCGCGAAAAGATGTGTACCGGCACAAAGGCCGTAAGAAATATCCACAGGTAGGAACGGCCGAAGAGCCGAGCTATCGACCACGGCGAGGCTCCATTGACCTTGCGCAGGGCCACTTCCTTCTGACGGCACGTGGCATCGAGCGAAACGGATGTCCAGATGCTAAGCACGACAAGCAGAAGCGACACAGCCGACACACAAGCAAGCACACGTCCGAGCATGACGGGAACACTGATGTCTGCATCTCTCAGCAGGCTCAGGCGGGTTATGTCAACGTCGAGCGTTGGCGGAACATAGCGGCGCACCACTTTCTCAACCTCACGGCTCACCTCGCCGACATCCTCGCCCTCTGCCACCTTCAGGAGCATCGTGCGGGCATCGCTTGGAGAGACGAAGAAAACGGAACCGCCGTACTTGCCGCTTATAGGGGCATTGTTGTAGAGCCCTTCGAACACACCGGCTATGCGGTACATCTTTCCGTCAAGCTCAATGCGTCCCGACCATTGTCCGTCGTCGCGAAGCACCTTCTCCACATGTCTGTCGATGTAGACATCATCGGGCCCTCCGACGTCAACGCCTGTGCTACGCATCGGTATGCCGAAGAAGCTGAAGTAGGTACTGTCGCCCGTGGTAGCCCTGAACACAACTGCAGAGCTGTCGGCACGCACGTGACGCATCACCGCACCGTGCACCGGACTCAACGAGGCATCGCCGACACACAGGGTTTCCTGCACGCCACGGACTCCCTGCACAGCACGGCAAATTGTCTGTAGATTTTCGGCCATACGTTCCGAAGAACATTCCACAACCAACGTGCGTTCTTCGTCGGCATCGGACAACGGCATGTAGCGTCCTCCGAAAGTTTCATCGAGAGTGAGGTACACCGCAAACACGGCACTGAGAAAGAATACGCTCACGGCCACCTGGAGCCACAGAACGGCATTTCGGAAGAATCCGTGACGCCCGCCTCCGCTCACCTTGGCCGAAAGACGGCCGTCTCTGCAAACGTTCTGTACCTGCACGTAGGAAAGCACACAGCCTGCAGCCAGCATGACAAGGAGCACAACCGCCTCGACCTCTACACAGCCCCACACATCGAGCCAGCGGCTGTCGGGCAAGAGTTCGCCCAACAGTGGAACGGATATCTCCGTAAGCACAAGCGAGAGAAAACAGGAAAAGACGAACATGCAGGCAACCTCGGCCGAAAGAAGACCGAAAAGCCCCTTGCGCTCCTCGCCGAGACAACGGCGCAGAGCCATCTCACGTTTGCGCATGCGGAACTCCTGAAAAGTGAAGCGCAGGAAACTGAATACGGCTGAAACAAGCACCAACGACGAGATGAAGGCTATCAGGAAACCGACAAATGTGCTGTCATCGGCCTGACGTACAACACCTGCTCCGTAGAGCCGTCCGCCGGATGTCCAGCGAACGGACGACAGCCGCCGGTTGACATCGTCGATTGTCTGCCCACGGCCTATCACAGCCATGCACATCAGTTCCATTTCGGGAGCCATCTCCGGCGGGAACAGACAATCGACCTTTTCGCGGTTGAAGTCAGAGGAGTCGTCGGCAACATTCACAATCTCGTAAACACCGTTTCCGTCTGTCAGGCGTACTGTCATGCCTACAGGGTTCACATCCTTGCCGAGGCGTTCGGCAAAACTGCTCGTGATTACAACTTCATCAGGCTTCACCGGCAGGCGCGTACCGTAGAGCATAGGCATGCGAGTGTATGAGAAGTAGGCGCCGCCTACTGTCTTATATACAATTTCGTAAGGCTGTACACTGCCGTCGGAGGCAGAAACCTCTATCTCGGCATTGCGGGTGAACGACGATGCCACGAGTGTGTCGACAATGCCCGAGCAGGCTCTCTGCATATCGCGGAAAATTTCTGCACGCATAAAATAGGAAACGTTGCCAGTATCTTCTCCTCCGTATTCTTCAACTGACACCCTTACCTCGTTGGAAGCAGGCCTGCCGCTGAACACGAACCTCGACACAAACAGGCAGACAACAGAGAAAACCATGATGCCCAAAGCCAGGCAAAGGGCGGAGATGAAACTGTGCACCCTGTGCTTCATGAGATTTCTGAGAGCCACCTTTATGTAATGAACAATCATACAAAATACGTTTTTCAGTGATTTTATGACTTTAAAGTTAAGAACATTTTCGAAAAAGCGTCAGAAAACAAGCTCTTCGGCATCGCCGAAATTCTCATATCCGGCCGTCACCACGCAGTCGCCCGCCTTCAATCCGTCGACAACCTCGTATTGCAGGGGATTCTGACGACCGATAGTAACGGGCACCTTCACCGCCCGAGTCTTGTCGGCATTGAGCTTGTAAACCCAGTTGCCGCCGGTGTACTGATAGAAACCTCCACGGGCAACAACCAAGGTCTTCTCCGGTTGTCCGAGCTCAATCTGCACACGGTAGCTCTTTCCCAGACGCACGTTGTCGGGCATGTCGTCGCCGTCAAAAACAAGATCAACCTCGAACGTACGTTCCTTCACCTCAGGCACAACCCTGCTGACACGAAGCATGTATTTGCGCCCTTGATAGGTGATGGAGGCAGGGAGGCCCGTAGTGATGCGGTCGACGTAGTACTCGTTCATCGTAGTGTGAATCTTGAACTTGTCCATCATCTTTATCTCGGCAATCTGCTGTCCCGCCGCAACCTGCTGTCCGGGTGTCACCTTGACGAAGCTCAGCTGTCCGTCGGCAGGGGCACGCACGACGAGACCCTCCATGCGTTCGAGACTTCTCTCCAGCTTCTTCTCCTCCCTCATCCTGTCGGCATGGAGCATCTCCTTCCTTATGGCCGTCATAGCCGAGTCGCTCCTAAGACTTTCCAACTTCAGCCTCGTTGCCTTCATCCTGTAGCGGTACTCGTCCTCCGACACATTCAGCTGTGCACGACTCCTGACGCCCATGGCAAACTCCTCCTTCTCGAGTTCGAAATTCTTGCGAATCTTGTCGAGCTCAAACTGTGCCTCGAGTGTCTGCTGTCTAAGTGTGAGGGTACGCTGTTCCATCTCCAGTTCCTGTTCGCGGTATGTCATGCACTGCTTTGCCCATTCGTCGCGGCAGTCGTCGATGTCGCGCATAAGAGCCGTATTCGAGAGCACCAGTATCGTGTCGCCCTTCCTCATGTGCTTGCCGTCCTCTACGGCAATGCGTTCCACGTTTCCTCCCTCGCGAGCATTCACCACGAGTGTCATTATCGGCTGAACCACTCCTTCGACGTCTACGTATTCCATGAATTCGTCTTCTGCCACGACAGCCGTCTGAATCTGCTCCATGTCGATGCGCATGCGTCGGGGACCAGCCATCTGCACAAGTGCATAAACCATCAATCCCGCAACGACTGCTCCTCCTGCAAGTGCATAACGGAAACGCACGTACCAAGGTTTCTTCTTCAACTGTATATCCATATATTGTCTGTTTTTTCGTTTTCAATAATCACATTTGCGCCTTTCCCACATTTGCGCTTCATTCCACAATCTTCTCAATGTCGAGTTCATGCTCAAGTGAACATCCACGTCGGAAATCATACTGCGTCATGCTCCTCAATCCGTAATAGAGCGTCCAGTAGTTCTGCATGGCACTTATGTATCCTCTCCTCGCAGAGTCTTTCTCGCTAGTTGCGGCGTTGAGGTCGAGCACCGTCGACTTGCCAGCCAGATACATTTTCATAGCCACCTCATATCTTCGGCGTGCAGTGCGGTCGGTCTTTGCCGCAACTTCCACCTGACGCGCCTGCAGATTGAACTGCCTCACCATTTTGCGCACGTTCAGTTCGAAGTCAGTCATCGCCTGCCCCACCTGCGTTTCCACAAGTTCCATCTGCGAGCGTGCCACCCTCACACGTCCACGCCCTCTTCCCCAATCGAGGATGGGCAGTGCCAGCGAGAGGCTCACATACTGGTTGTCGAGAGGGTCGCGGTAGGAATCGCGGAAATTGTCGGCCGTCTGCGACAATCCGAACTGCACATAGAGGTCGGCCTTCAGTCCTCGTGAAGCCTTGGCACTCGCCAGGTTGCTTCGGCTCTCGATGAGTATCCTCTCACAGTTGTCGGGATCGGGGCTGTTGGCATAAGCCTGCTTCAGGGCCTCGTCCAACGGCACGGAGAAAGGCACGATGCTGTCCGACGGCACTACTTCAATCTGCACATCGCTCTCGTAGCCGAGAAAGGAGCGTAGCGTGAGCATCGCATCCTCCACCTCAATCTCGGCACTCGTCACGTTCGTCTCCTCGTTCAGCTTGTTCACCTCCAGCTGAAGCATCTCGTTCTCCGTTATACTTCCGATGTTGTAGCGTCCGCACGCAATCATGTAGAGCGTATCGGCATAGGCATAGTTGGAACGCGCGATGTCAAGATTCGTCTGTGCCGAAGCCAATGCGTAGAAATAGCTGCACGTACGCGAAGCTATCAGTTCCATCGTCTCGGCATACGACTTCTTCGCCTCTCTCCATCTCACCGGCTCTATGCGTCTGTCCCACTTCAGGCCGTTGTAGCCGAAGAACGACTGGCTGTAGCCGATGGAGAACGGCTGTGCGTTATACGACGATGCACCGTCAACCAAATCGTCGGCACGCCTGAGCGTTGATTGCAAGAACAGGTTTCCGCCTGTGAACCACACATTCTGGCTCACCTGAAGCGTGAGGTCGGTGTTGAGTGTGTTCTGCTGCAGAAACACCTCCTTGCCGTCAGGTTGCGTAATCTTGTTTATCTGGCGGTTGAGGTAAGGCTCCGAAACGAGCGTCACCGAAGGCAGATAGTTTCCCTTGAAGTAGCGGTAGTTCCAGTATGCCGCCCTAAGCGTATGCACGGCCGAACGCGCATCGGGCGACTGCATCTGCGCGGTGCCTATGGCCTCGGCAAGCGTGAGCGACACTTTTCTTGCCTCCTGTGCTCGGACATCACCAGCAACAGCCACTGTAATCATCATTGCGATATAGAAAAAAAGTGTTTTCATGATATTACATTTTTCATCTTATGATACACACCTTTGCATAATCAAAAAACGTGCCACAACCTCAACTTCCTGATTGTCAGGATAAGCATAAATAAAGCGCCCCAAACTCACCGTGCGGAACCGCACAAAAATCGTGCGAAAACGCACGCACACCACAAGCATAAAAGCATTATCTTTGCCATATCGATAGAGAAACACACATCAGCAAATGGAAACGAAAGGAAAGATACTCATTGTCGACGACAACCAAGACGTGCTCTTCGCCCTCAACCTTCTTCTCGAACCTTATACAGAGAAGGTAAAGGTGACCACACAACCCGAGCGCATCATACACTTCATGGATACGTTCAAGCCCGATGTCATCCTGCTCGACATGAATTTCTGCAGCGATGCCGTTGGCGGACAGGAAGGTTTCGACCATCTCCGCGTCATACTCGAGCACGACCCGAAGGCGGTAGTCGTCTTCATGACCGCATATTCCGACACCGACAAGGCCGTGAGAGCCATAAAGGCGGGTGCCACCGACTTTGTGTCCAAACCGTGGGAGAACGAGAAGATGCTCGCAACCATTTCTTCGGCTGTCGAACTGAGCCGTTCGCGCAAGGAGGTCGATCGACTGAAGCATCAGGTGCAGTCGCTCAACGCCTCCGACACCATGCCCCAGCTCATCGGCGAGTCGCCGCAGATGCTCCAGCTCAAGGACATGATATGCCGTCTCGGAGCAACCGACGCCAACATACTCATACTCGGCGAGAACGGCACCGGAAAAGACCTCGTGGCGCGAAGCCTCAAGCACCTCTCACCGCGTGCCTCAGCACCTTTCGTCACCATCGACCTCGGCACCATACCCGAACAGCTATTCGAGAGCGAACTCTTCGGTTACGAGAAGGGTGCCTTCACCGATGCACGCACCTCCAAGCCCGGGCGCATGGAAATGGCGTCAGGAGGAACGCTCTTCCTCGACGAAATAGGCAACCTCACCCCTGCCATGCAGGCAAAACTCCTCACGGCCATTGAGAAAAGGCAGACAATGCGCCTGGGTGCCGTCAACCCTACCGACATCGACGTGCGCCTCATCAGCGCAACCAATGCACCGCTCGCACAGATGGCCGCCGACGGACGTTTCCGTCAAGACCTTCTCTACCGCATCAACACCATCGAACTGCGCATACCGCCATTGCGCGAACGCGGAACGGACATTCTTCTTCTCGCTTCGCACTTCCTCGACATCTACAGCCACAAGTACCACAAGCAGGCGGCATCAATCAACCGCGAAGCCCAATCGAAACTCATGCGTTACCCTTGGCCGGGCAACGTGCGCGAGCTTCAGCATGTCGTCGAGCGTGCCGTCATATTGAGCGACGGACGTTCGCTGCGTCCCGACGATTTCTTCCTGCCCGAAAGCGGAAAGTCACGACGATCGAACGACACAGCTTCGCAAGACGACGGCGAACTCAACCTTGAGCGCATCGAACGGCGTGCCATCGAGCGCGCCTTACGCGAAAGCGGAGGAAACATGACCTACGCAGCCGAGAAACTGGGCATCACCCGCTTTGCCCTATACCGAAAGATAGAGAAGTACAAGCTCTGACATAATCATAACAGCATACATATATATATACATCATCACACCTTACCGCCTATGAACCGCCGCTATCCGCTCATGCTCATATTCCTCATAGCCTTGCTAGCCGTCTCCATAACAGCTACTGTACTTGCCGTCAACGCCTCCATGCCGTTCCTCACCGCGGCATCCCTGCTCTTTGCCATCTCGGCATGTATCGGCCTCTACCGTCTCCACCTCCGGCAGACGGAAACAATCCGACGCGCAGCCGACAGCATTGCACAGGGCGACCTGACAATCAACCTGCGCCCACCATTTGCCGACAGCGAAATAGCACACCAGTGCGCACGCCTGGCCGATGCCATTCACGATATGCGCCTGCGCCTGAGCGAAACCGAGGCACGCAGCATCTACTGCTCGCAGCTGCTCGAGGAAGTGGACACAGCCGTGGCAGTAGCCGACACACGTCACCGCATCGAGTGGACAAACCGTGCCGCACGCGCCCTCTTCGGCATTGATGCCGTCTCACTGCCGTCATACGTGGTCAAGGCTCTTGACGACGGCACACCTCTCGTGCACACCTCCGACGGAGGCGACCTCAACATATCAGCCGTACGCATGAAACTCGACGGAAGCGAAAAGTTCATCGTCACCATACGCGACATACACACAGCCGTAGAGCACACCGAAGCCGAGGCATGGCAGAAGCTCATCAGGGTGCTCACCCACGAAATCATGAACTCCATCACGCCCGTCATCTCCCTCTCCGGCACTCTCTGCGAACGTATGAACTCCGCACCAGACGATCCTCACACACGCGAGATAATCCATCAGGGGCTCGACGTCATCAACCGCCGTTGCCAGGGCCTCACAACCTTCGTCGGCAACTACCGCAAGCTCACGCGCATGCCACGTCCGAGCCTCGCCGCCGTCAGCATCGACAACCTCTTCGACGACCTCGACAAGCTCCTCCATGCCCCCGACATCACCTTCACCGCATCGCCTCTCGGCATGACCATAAGAGCCGACCGCTCACAACTCGAGCAGGTGTTCATCAACATCATACGCAACGCACGCGAAGCACGTGCCACACATATCAGCGTCAGTGCCTCACCCGCACCACGCGCAGGAGTGAGCTTCACCATCAGCGACAACGGCACCGGCATACTGCCCGACGTCATCAACCGCATCTTCGTACCTTTCTTCACCACCAAGACCGAAGGCTCAGGCATAGGCCTTGCCCTCTGCCGACAAATCATCGTGATGCACGGAGGAAACATAAGCGCTGAATCAGAATACGGCAAGGGAACAACATTCAGAATTTACCTGCCACAGAAATAATAAGGATATATGAAAAGCACCCCCTGCATTTTCCAAACATATCACCCCAGAGAACTTCGCACACCCGCTCCTCTGCTCCATCACCACACAAAAAAGTAGAAAAAATAAATGTTACAATGTTACAATGTTACAAAATCTGCTGAAAGCGGATATATAAAAACAAAGGTGTCCTGACGATGCAGAACACCATTGCTGAACGTATTGAGTCACATACATAATTCCCGCTTCAGCCATACCTCCATTACAGGGTCCGGAATCACCACCTGGCGTTTCTCTATCTCAATAAGTTCTTTCTTCACCAAAGCTCGTTTTACGATGCTGACATTGGCCGACGAACCGAGCTGATACTTATGCAGAACATCCTGAGTGGTAAATTCGCTGTGAACACCATCTATAACGGCCCGCAGGAAATTCATCTGATAGGTTGTCAGGCTCTCTGTCTGTTTTTCGAACAACGGAGAATTCTGATCTATGATGTCCTGATACGCCGCCTCGAAATCCTCCTCTGCCGCAACCTTATCCGTATGAATCCATACCAGCCATGCCAGCTGCTGCACATACGAAGAATGATTGTCCACTCTTCGGCAAATCTTCTCGGCCAACTCTTCTGAAATCTGTTTGCCGGTAACTTCAAAACGTCTGCAGATATACTCTACCCAATCTCGTGTCCCGATTTTTGACAGATAAACAGCATCCCCGAATTTATAGAACGGGTAGCTCTTCTTCTCGAACAGTTCATTCATCAGATGCTTCTTGCTTCCGCAAATACAATAGGAAACAGATTTCTGCAGCTGCCAAACCGAACGCAAGCGTTTCTGGAACGTTTTGGAATCCTTGAACTCCGCAACCTGCTGAAACTCGTCAATGCAGACAACAATGCTGCACTTCTTCTTTTGAGCGATTCTCTCCGGAAGCTGCAGTATTTCATCAATATCGTCGCTTTTGGGATTCATTTCCAGCGATATGGAAAAATCCGTCATAGGGTCAGGACCTATTGAGATTTTCGGAGTGATGCGCGACAGAAACAATTTGGCATTTTCCAACCACTCATCCAATTTTGAAGAAGTCTGCTTGAGAACTGCTGAAGCAAATAAATCATAGAAATCCCTGTCGCTGCGGCAAGAAAAAATATCAAGATACACAACCTTCAACTGATCGGATTGTGCCAGACGGCACACTTTCTGCACCAATGAAGTCTTGCCCCAACGACGGGGAGAAATCAACACTGTGTTTACGCCGTGACGGAAGTTCTGCAACAAACGTTCCGTTTCCTTTTCACGGTCGGTAAAGTTGTCCCCCGAAGTTGCAACACCGAATATAAAAGGTTTATTTCCCATGTATACACGAATTTTATTCCTCTGCAAAAATAGGAAACATCTTTATTACTAACAACTTTATTACTAATAAAACTATTACATCACAAAAAAGCAGAAAAAATAAATGTTACAATGTTACAATGTTACATTTTCCGCCCGAAGCGGATATGCATTCAGCATCATGGACATTTATCGCCAAAAATCTTAACATCATCTTTTTTGCATACTGTCAGACAAAACCCAAAAAAGTGCATACTGAGTGCATACTTTTTGTGAGATAAGCACAATCTTTCATGTGCACGACCTCAAGAATGACATCGCGTACATCTTCGTTTACGTCTGAATTTATTGTAAAAAAGCAGTAATATACAGCATTTATCAACTCTTTCAAGTCCATTTTTAACACAACACAAGAAAAGAGCGCAAACGTCAACCATTCCGAGCATGCACGTTCTGTGCAGATTTTCTCCGGGATGCAACATCTGAAAAACCGTAAGCCTCTGAATACGTGCACGTTCAAAAATGTAACATTGTAACATTGTAACAAAATCGATTTCTATCTCACGGATAAAAAATTTTTTTTGCTCGAATACGTGCTAAAATGTGTTAATACGATGATTTTTAACATAAAGTATATATTATAATATTATATATAATAAATATAATATATATATAATATTATAATATATCTTTTTTCTTTTTATTTCGTCGTTTTCTTTTGAGATCCGAATCGATTTTGTTACAATGTTACAATGTTACAATGTTACAAAATCGCAGGATAGCGTTTTTACAATTTTTCATGGTACAGGAGGGGTATTCGGGGGTGTATGCAAATTTATGCAAAGGGTTCGGAAAACGCTTCGGGAAAAGTTTGCCGCGCTGTGTCAAAAGGCTAAATTGCGCATGCTTTACCGGTAAAAGGATTGTTGAACTTTTGATTGAAAAGAAAGGAGGATTCATGAAGCTTAAGAAAGTGAAAGTGAGATGTGCGGTAGCCGACAGGGAGCTGTTCATCCTGCGTCCGGTCACGTTTCCGAAGGTGACAGTGGAGCAGTTGGCGGGCGACATAGCAAACGCCACGTCGCTCACCAAGTCCGACGTGCTCAGCGCCCTTCACTGCATGGGCGAGCTGATGTCGGAACGTCTGGCCAACGGTGCCATCTGCGACCTCGGCGAGCTGGGCATCCTGCGCATCATCCTGCGTGCCAGGGCACAGAACGTGGATGGAGGCAAGTACGACATAAGGAACAACCTGAAGTACCTGCGCTATCAGTTCACTCCGCGAGGCGAGCTGAAGGACGTGAAGAAGGCCATGCCGTTTGCATACACCGAAATCACGAACTTCTCGAACGGCGATGCGGAGAACGTCGTAGCCGAGTAGGACGTGCGCACAGTTTGCGGGTGGCCTGCCGTTGAGGCAGGGGCTTTTTGGGGGAAAAGGAAAAATGAATGAAATGTGTGTGAAGTATGAAAAAAATCATTGAATTTCTGTGGAAGATAATCGATGTGATAATGATTATCTTTCCGCGCAAGAAGTAAACAGCAGGGAGGAAGAAAATTATGTTTTACAAGACGAAGAAAATCAGAGTTGCCTGTGCCGACAAGGAGATGGTCGTAGCCATACCTGTATATTCAGGCCGATACACCACCGAACAGCTGGCGACGGACATCGCCTACTCGTCGTCGCTGACGAAGGGCGACGTGGTGGGCATTCTCTCGGCCCTCACCAAGATTGCGTCGCAGTACATCGAGAACGGCCACCCCGTATCGCTCGGACGTCTGGGCACCATCAGGGCATCGCTCTGCGTGAGGGGTTCGGACACTGCCGACGAGGCCACTGTGGAGATGATCAAGCGTGTGAAGATATTGTTTGCGCCGTCGAACGAGCTCAGAGCCGTGCTCCGCACGATGCCTCTCGAACGCTTCAAGCCGGGAGCCTGCATCATCGGAGGCTACGCCATCAGCGGGTCGGGCGAGGTGACTCCGCTGGAGCCTGAAGAGCCGTTGCCGTAACGGCATAGCAGTGCACGGGTTGGAAAAAATGTAACATTGTAACATTGTAACATTGTAACAAAATCGATTTGCATCTCCGCGGTTTCCCAAAATCGGGGAAATCTGGAAAAGAGAGAAGGACGATGGGAAAAGAAGAAAGCAGGTTGCCGAGGTATAGATTGTTGTCCTCGTGCACCTGCTTTCTTTTTCTTTATGTCTGTGTCCTTTCGGCTCAACGGCCGAAAGGTTGGAGTATATTCTCCCCGTGTCCTACTTCTTTTCGACGGTGAACGGCTTCACGGCCGAGGCGTTGCCGTACTGTATGTAGGCGCGGTATTCGCCGGGCTTGAGCGTGCGTATGTCGATGACGTACGGAGCCGTGTAGCTGACGGCCTTGACGATGCGGTCCTTGCGGTCGAAGATTACGACTTTGGCAGGGTCCTGCGTAGGGAGCGTCAGGCGTATGCCGGAGCGGTCGGGGATGAAGGTGATGCGCGCCTCGTCGAGGGCCGCCGCGTAGTTGACCGGAAGCTGTGAGAGGTCCTTGGGCGAGAATGTGACCATGACCTTGAGCGGTGCTCCCTTGACGCCGTCGGGCTGGACGTAGACGGGAACCGTGGTTCCGGGCTTAACCTGCATCATGTCGAGCTCGACGTTCATCGAGCCGTCGCCGGAGGCATCGACTCCGAGCGTGGTGTTCTCGAACGTGAAGGTTACTTCGACAGGCGTGTTGTCGGGATTGTCGGCCGAACGCGACACGCCCATGATGTAGCCCTTGTTGCGGACGACGTCGGGCGATGCAAGCTGTGTCCATGCCGTCTTCTCGGGGTTCTCGGCACGCTGGCGCGTGTTGTACTCGCAGATGAAGTATGCCTTCTTGTTGTCGTTGAACTTGTAGCCGAGTTCGTTGAGGTTGCTGACGCGGTCGAGATTCATGTTTGCAGGGAAGGTGATGAAGTTCCATTCTCCTGGGCGGAAGGTGTACTTCAAGTAGAGCTTCTTGACCTGTGCGTAGCCGTTGGAAACGACTACCTGTCCGCGCGACTCGGGGTCGGCATAGACGGTGAGCTGGTCGACAACTTCACCGCCGTTGAGTTCGAGTTTCTCGCCGCGTTCGACGGTCTTGTCGTTGCGCACGTAGAAACGGCAGGTTGCAGGCGGTGCCGGCAGATACTCGTCGGTTCCGAACTGGTATGCGCGTATCTCGATGTAGGCCGACTTGTCCTCAGGAATGGTGTGGACGTTGAGGGTGGCTCCGTCGAGAGTGGCGTATTCGCTACCGGAGAGGAGCTCGTAGTAGACGGTGCCGTCGGAAGGGAACGGGTTCTGAAGCGTATACGTGAAAGGCTTGAAGTAGGGCAATGTCTGCTCTTCAGGCCATGACTGGCTCTGCGCCTTGCGGGTGTCGGTCTTGAGGTAGACTCTTCCGACGAGGAAGTTCATGTGGTCGCCTCCGTTGTCGTCGATGACGTCGCCGGTTATCTCAATATCGGTCTTGCCGTTGATGGGCGTTTCGAACTTGTGAAGGCAAACGTCGTCGGCAGGTTTCTTCGGATTTGTCATTGAATAGACGGTCTTCGTTTCAACGATTTCACCGTTGACCTTGAATTTGAATAATATGTCTCCCGGCGAACGGTCGTCCTGTATGCCGTAGTAGGTGAAGAAGCGCGAATACCGGTTGTCGGCAGGGAATGAATAAAGGAAACTTCCCTTGGCATGTGTGCTGAAGCTTTTATAAGCTGTAAGCCCTCCTGCCGAAAATGGATTCTTGTCGCTTTCAATAGGTCTGTCGGATACAGGTGACAGATACCCGCTTGTAGCAGAAGTCCACTTCACGTCTGATCCCAACCAGTAGAAACGCTCTACTCCATTGTCTTCGATCATCTCGGTGACGATTCGGGCACCGTCGTCGGTGGTGAGGCCGATGCGGTAGGCATAGCGGTCGTCGGTGTCAAGATACGGCACTTCGAAGCTGCGGTCGAGCGATGGTATTGGAAGCAGATAGTAGCCGTCGGACTTCTTTATTGCAGTACCTTCATACTTATGGTTCTCGGCACTGCTCAGCTTGAACGTCACGAGGTCGATATCCTTTATCGCTTTGTCTCCTCCGTCGGCCTTGACAACTATCATACGTCCGTCGAATCCCCCGTCGGCACTTGGGAGAATGCCGACGAGTTCAACTTTCTGTGCATTGAGCGGGAGTGCCGCCGCGATGCTCAGGGATGCGAATATATATCTTGCGTTCATTTATCTTACGTTTATTTTGTTAGAGAAATCTTTGTTCGATGTACGGACACGCACGATGTATGTGCCGGCCGTGAGGTTGTGTGTCGAGCTTGCAGAAGTCACTGTTGTGTAGACGATGCGGCGACCTGCCGTGTCGAATATCTCGATGACCGACTTGCCCGAGAGGCCGTCGATGCGGCATGCGCCCGACTCTACGCTCACTGACGGTTTTGCCTCAGCGGCGTCTTCAACGCCTGTCATGTCTTCGCGGATGCTTATCCATACGATGAAGCGCGATGCGGCTTCCTTCACGTCGGCAACGTTGAACTCATAGGCTTCGCCGTCGAGGAGTTTCCAGCGTGCACCGGTGGCCTTGTCGACGAGCTCGGCATTGTCGTTCAATCCGTAGCCGTAGGACGAAATCGACGCGATGCGGTACTTGCCCGGAGCCGAGAGCTGAAGGTGAAGAGGTATCTCTACACGCTTGTTAGGAAGGACGTTGACGGAGAGGTATCTGTCGCCGGCAACTGTTGCCATCTCGTTGGTCTTTGAGTTGAGTCCTCCCCACATCTTCACGGCATCTTCGCCGAAGACGATGTCAGTAGAGGTGCCTTCTTGTATCTTTATCTCGGTGCGGTCGGAGAGCTTGTCGGAATCGCCGGCATAGAGGCCGAGGCGGAGCATGCGGCTCTCGTGGAGCATGTAGTGGTCGAAGACACGGCGGTTGATGGTTGTGCTCTTCGACTCAGGCTTGATGACAAGCGATGCTCCTGTCTGTCGTGTCTGCACGAAGAACGGCTGGAACGGCATGAGCTTCTGTGTCTCGTCGTAGTTCTCGACCATATCCCAGGCGGTGTATGTGTCGCTCTCAGGGTTGTACTGGTAGAGGTATTTCACCACCTCGTCTTCATGGAGAGAAACGTTCTGCTCCTTGGTGAGGTTGATGTTCGAGAGGTACGGGTTGCCGATGAGGTTCCATCCAGCATCGAACTCGCTGGCCGACGGATAGTACTCGAGGATGTCGGTGTAGGCAACATCGTTGTTGCTGAGCATGCTTCCGACGGCAGTGTTTACGATGTTCGGCATATCGGCAGTGGTCTTTATCTTTACACCTCCGGCGAGGACTCCCTGTACGAGCTTGGCCTTCACTCCGAAGGAAGCATAAGGGTCTTCTACGACGATGGAGTTGTCCTCGCTGTCGTTGTCGGCAAGGCTGAGCTCTACGATAGGCTCGAGGGCCACGTTGAGCTTGAGCTCGCCTCCCTCGGATACGCCCGACAGTGTCACTGTAACAGGATTTACGGCGAGCTTGTTGAGGTTGTCCTTGTTGATGGTAATCACGAAACTCTTTTCAGCACTTCCGCTGAGGTCGAGCTCGGAAACATCGGCCGATGCGTACTCCGACTCAACGACTGACACGAGGGCCTTGCTCTGAGGGTTGGCGCTGACAACGTCGGCCTTGACCGTGATGCGGTCGGTCTCGGAGTTGAGGATGAGCGTGTCGCCCTCATTGTAATTATTGACAGAGAGGTTGACCTTGACAGGGAGTTCGCCCTGTGTGCCGTCGTACATGAGCATGAGCTCGGAGCCTCCGTTGAGAAGTGTGCCGTCGACTTCGAAGCGCATCTTGCCGTCGACGAGCGATGTCATCGGCTGGTATGTGCTGAACGGTTCAGGTGATCCGATAGGACGGATGGCCAATACCGCACCGGAGCTGACAGCTGTCTGAGGCATATTGAATCCGATTACAGCTTTCTGACCCGACGAGAACACGGACGGCTTGCTCATTGTGAGCGTGAAGTATGCACCGTAGAGCGGAGTCAGATTTGAATGCTCAGAGTTGGCATAGTTGTAAGGGGTTCCGTTGAACACACCCATTCTATAGTCGGCATTCACGTTGCTAGGCGGCTCGACGAAGATGATGTTGTCTACGGCAGGTGCCTGGCTGTTCTGGGTGAAGCTGTTCGACGGATGGAACGGCATGTGCGAATAGTCGTCGTTGGATGTCACTCCGCTGGTTGCGAGAGGAGCCTCTGACACAAGATCATATATCTTGCCGTCGGCGTTGACATGGTCCATATCGATGAACGAAACAAGCGAAGGATCGTCCAATCGAGGGTTGACAGTCATGTAACGGCGTATCTCCTCGGCTGTGAGAGAGCGGTTCCAGAGCATCACCTGATCGACGGCTCCGTTGAACCACTTGTCGCTCTGGTAATTCTGTCCGAACATCAAGGCTGAATTGATTATACCACCGGTAATCTTGTCGTGACCGCGTGAATATTCAGCTCCGTTGAGATAAACTCTGAACTGTGTAGGCTCGACAACGAGTGCAACGTGCATCCAACGGCCGATATCGGCAGTTGTGAAGTTGAGAGTAGTCGACCATCCGTAGTATCCGTCGTTCCAATGGAAACGCAGGTTACCGCTGGCAAGGTGTATACCGCAGACACCGCTGTTGCTTCCGCGGAAGAATATCAGAGGTTTGACTCCGCTCAGCATGTCCGTATTGTCAATACGCACCCATCCCATCATTGTCACAGTCGTCTTGCCGTTGAGACCGCCGGTAATCTTGGATGAAGAGACATAGGCTCCTCCGTTCTGGAAAGTCATATCTCTGCCCGAAACCGTCGGCAGAAGTCTGTTGTTGACCTTGATTGCAAGCGGAACAAGCTTTTCGTCAGCCTTGCCGACAATTGTATCGGCGAGAGCGTCGGCTCCATTCAGCTTGTCGAGATCGAGAACAAGCTTGGCTGTGGCCTTGCCGTTAACGAACTTCATGTTGTCGGCAATCTTGAAGAGGCCAGTCTTTGATTTTACTTCATAAAGACCTGTAGGTTCGCTCATTCCTCCGACGAGGTGTGCATCTATGCTGTAATTTGTCTGTTCGGCATCGTATACATATATTTCATTGCCTTCAGCTCCGCCTTCGAGAGAAGCCTCGATTGCCGGCTTGTTCTCGAGTACGGCAAGCATCTTGTCGCTGAGACGGTCGAGCTTGACACCTCGTGCCACCAGATATTTGCCGTCGGAGCTGATGCTGAGGTCGGACACTTTCTGCCAAACCTTGTTCTCTTCGTACAAACCGCATGCGTAGAGCTGATACTGCTTGCTTGCATCAAGAGCCAAAGGTATCTCTATGTCGACACTTGCATTTTCAGAATCAGAGAACGGACGTATCTGGAACACTTCCGAAACGGCCTTGTAGTAGAGGGAGTTCACTCCCATGCTGTCCGGATGCAGATGTGCATATCTGTATACTCCGATTTCAGGCATCTGGCCGTCTGCAGGAGTGAGATATACTGATCTGCCGTCGCCGAAGTCGTATGCAGTACGCTCAGAAGGAGTCTTGACCTCCGACTTGACAGCCGCTACGGCAACAGGCATCTTGACGTAGGATGTCACTGCCTGAACTCGAGGTGCCATGCCGCCGCGAGAGAAGAGTTCGTGTTCCTTGTCGAGGCTTCCGGCATTGAAGTCGTTGCAGTAAACGAACGACTGAGGCATCGATGTGTCGTGCGAGAACATTGCACGGCGGATGTCATTGGCGTTGAGAGCGCTGTTCCATATCTTGAGCTCATCTACGGCTCCCTTCATTGCCATACTCTCGAATCCGTCGGCAAAGAGCGAAAGATAAACGGCGCTGTTGAGCGGTGCCCACTGAACGATGCGTGCAGAAGAAGCTACCTGATTGCCGTTGACATAAAGCACAACATTGCCGTCGCGGTCATGGCTCAATGCCACATGTGACCAGCGTCCCATTGTCAACGCTGTACCGACTACGTCCGACTGCTGAGTTTCGTTGGCATCGTAAGTGGCACGGTCGAAGAGCTGTGCCGGTGCGTAACGGAACTTAATCTTTCCCTGATCAAGGAGCAATGCCCAACCACGTGTGTCGCGCTGCTGCTCGACAGGACGGTTGCACAATACAACTCCGTTGCTTTCAGGCTTTATCCAGAACTCGATTGTGAAATCGTTGAAGAACCAATCTACATAGCCGAGATCCACACGTCCGCTGCCGTCGCTGTACAATGCTGTACCAGGCTTAGGCTCATAGGCAATCTTCGAAGCTGAAGACTTCACTGTGTATTCGGCAGAGGTAGTGCTCACGTCAGGCGATTCGCGCAATGTCAGCTTGAGCTTGACCTTGTCGCCGTCGTTGAGCTGTGCAGTAAGATACTGGTAAGGATTGTTCACATCCTGTCCGTTGACATACCAAGTATAATCATAATATAAAGGTATTGTCCATTTTGTATCTATTCCGAAAGTGCGTCGTCCATCGACATTCGAAAGCTCCTTCAATGCGAAACCGTTCTTGAAATAGCGGTCGGAAGGATGCTCGAGGTCTGCCACCCATACACCACGTCCGTAGTCACCGATAACCATCTCCTGTGTGGTGTAGTTGAGCGCAAGACGAGATGCCGACAACGGGTTGTATCCCTTCATCCACAATGTCCACTGGCCTGTTGAATGGTCACGCAGGTATATACCAGAGGATTTGCTGAAGAAATAGATGTCGCCAGAACCTTCATGGAAGAAAATGTCTTCGCATGAAACATTTGGAAGTCCTGCCGACAAATCCTCGCTGTCTCCTTTAGCAAGATCATATTTCAAAACTTTGCCGGTTTGGCCTATATAAATTATGTTACTGTTGTCCGGATCGACTGTAAACCAGGCATTGGTAAACTTTGCAACAACCTTAGAACCATCGGAACCTTTCACATATACAGTTTCGAACGTATCACCTCCGTTGGTTGAACGCATGATGGTATGATTGGTATTCAGCACAAAGATTGTAGACCTATCACCATCACGTGCCAGGGCCATGTCACGTGCACCTGCACCAGCTCCGCTGACATCAACGGTTTTAGCTGACAGGTTGACAGTCTTGCGTCCGAAGTCCTCAATACGGAAGAAAGACATGTTGCTGTTGCCAGGATTATGTATGAGGTACCAGTTGCCTGTGAATACATCTGCCCATGAATATCCTTCGTACCACGAACTTAAAGAAACGTTTTCAAGGCCTCCTCCACCGCTTCCGGAGAAATAACATGTGCCGGCATAAGGGTTGATGAAAGCTTCAGTACCTTCATATCCACGCCAGTTGCCCCATCGTCCATAACGGTAGGTCTGCGCATCGACATCCTGAGTGTTGCCGAGCATTGTCTGGTCGCCGAACTCGTTCACCTTTATAGAATAATGGAGCTGGTTGCCCATCGTTCCGTTTATGTTCGTCCACTCGTTGTTGTTTATATTCTTGTCCTTCATAAGAAGACCTGCATCCGAACCTCTGAACACACGTCCGCTTCTATGCGAAACGATGCAGTGGTTATCGGCATTGTGGCGCGCACTTGTTGTCGTATAGTACTGGCCGTCATCATGCAAAGCCTTCAGACGGTTACCCCAACCGAACTCTCTAAAATTGAAACCGCCATCACTACTTATGGCTGAGCTCATCGAACAACCGTAAAGCCACTGAGGGTCAGCAAAGTTCACACCGAAACCTCCGAGCCATCCCCAAGGCGACTCGTTACCGAATGCAAGACCGCTTCCAATACCGTTCATCGGTTCCTGAAGCGTACGCCATGTCTTACCGCCGTCATCAGAACGGTAAACTGCAGAGTAAACTCCATAGCTTACATTTCTTGATGCAGTGGCAAACCACATCTGCTTAGGATTGTTCGGATTTATCTCAAGGAAGCTCTGGGTAGTTGCCTTGAACGGAAACTCGTTTACGTTGCTTGCACGAAGCACTGTACCGTCCTGATTGTATACATCGAACGTCAAACGCTTGATGTTGAACGTCGTAGCTCCGTTCGCGCCTACCTGCGGTGTCAAACCGTCTTCCGAATAATATATACTTCTTGATGTTGTAAAGTATATTTTATCTCTGTCTTCAGGATCAAAGGCAAAGTTCTGGAAGAACGAACCTTTCATACCTGTTGTAGGATGAACTTCCTTCAAACTGTCAGGAAGTACAACCTGCTTCCATGTAACACCTTTATTATCGCTGTACCAAACCTTGCTGTCGAGGTAATTCGAACCTCCTTGATTGGCACCTATGAACTTCAGATTTCCGGCCTTGTCCTTGAAACCGTAACCGCGCTTGAATTCCTTATGGGTAGCTCCCTGTACGCGTGTCCAGCTCTGTCCGCCGTCGGTTGTTTCGTATACGGCAGTGCTGCCTCCGTTCTTCATGAAGGCGAAAAAGTGATTCCAATCATCCGGATCAACAGGAATTGCAGAGTGTGAACATATTTTTCTGAATTCTCTGTCCGGTATGCGGTCAGTAACGCAATCCCAAGTTTTTCCGAGATCGGCAGTTCTGAATATACCTCCGCCATCAGGCACAACCATGAGCGCATCAGGATCTGTCGGGTGAACGACAATCCAGTGCACACGTCCGGTGTATGGTTTTTGATATACAGGACGGAAATATCCCTTGTTGCGTATACCCTTCATTCTATCATCCGGAGTATACGGAATCTCAGGATAGTAATTTTCAAGCTGAGAAGCAAACAAGCTTCTGACAGACTTCATTGTCTCACCATAATAAGCAGTGTCGACAAACTGATAAATAGTATCATTTCCAGGAGTATGTCCATAAATAGGCAACCACTGTTTCGCATACATACCGTATTCGCGCGAGCCTCTTACCTTGCTGCGGTTACTATTTATGTAACGATCCATGATGCGTGTAATCTCCTGAGGATACCATCCATCCCTTGCCAGCTTCATATAAACTTCATCGTTCAGCAGATCTTCCTTCTTGACCCGCTCGTATGCAGAATCCGGCAAAGCGGAAACTGCACGTTCCATTTTGTCTTTCTTCTTATTGGCCAACTTTGTACCATCGGTCAACTGCGCCTGCATACAAACAGCAGGAAACAAAAGAGCAAATAATCCTAGTAGATTTCTTTTTACCATAATTCTTTTTCTGCGATTACTTGTTTTTTCCAATCACCCAAGCTGAACTTTCAGCTGTTCACCGGCAAAGTTACAATTTGCTATTGATTAAATGACATTTTATCACAAATAAAAATAGGGAATTAAATATTTTTCTGTTTTATATCATTTCGGCTTTGCATGGAAATATGTTAATATCTATTTAAAAACACCACATTAAAATCAGTCATAATGACGCAAGTCATGATTCAATACATGATAGTGTCAAAAAAGAAAATGATATATAATAATTAAATAGGTATATTATCGAATAATTGAAAAAAGGTATGAATTATTGCCATATATCACAAAGTAAAGCAACAAACTGTATACACCACTGCAAAAGCATTAATTTTAATAAAGTAATCTATATATTTGCCTTTATTTACAAATCGGCATTATACAAAACTTTACAAGATGCCGTCAAATCCATAATAATATTTAAAATCATGTTCAGATTGTTCTTATTACAAATTTATATTATATCTTTGCCGGTACAAATTACAAAACTATAAATGACGATGAAAAAAACTTACATTTCACCATCAATTACAGTGGTACAGATCGAGACAGAAAATGCAATTCTTGCAGGAAGTGGAACATTAAATGGAATGAACAGATTCCCTTCAGATCCTGGAGTTTATTCCAGAGACAGATTCAGCAGCTACGACGAAGATGATCTCTTCTAATAAAACCGAATGAGGCAAAAACAAAGACACAAGTGAAAACGTTTTAAAATATGAGGATGCGCAACCAGAGCGCATCCTCTTTTGTGTGGAGAACAGCCTTGCATATATCCGTAGTCAAAGCTGCATAATGATATAGAACAACTGCATAAAGAAAGGAATATAGATGAAAAGAAACATTACATTTTGTTTATCACTCGCTATCGGACTTTCGACTTCTGCATTCGCCTATGAAGCCGACAGTACGGCAACATATCGCAACATAGACCTTGACGAAGTCATTGTAAGCGTCAACCGCGACAACACAAGGAAAATCAATTCGCCGCAGCACATCGTAACCATTCCTAAAGACTATATCGACTACACGAACAAGCAATCCGTAGCCGACCTTCTCAACGAGAGCGGACAGGTGCTTGTGCAGAAAAGCCAGCAGGGAGGAGGAAGCCCTATGCTTCGCGGATTCGAGGCTTCTCGTATCTTGCTGGTTGTCGACGGTGTACGCATGAACAACCTTATATACAGAAACGGACATTTGCAGAACTGCATCACTGTCGACCAGTTCACACTGCAGAACATCGAGGTGCTCAACGGCCCTGCATCGCTCAATTACGGTTCTGACGCATTGGGCGGAGTCATCACCTTCAACACCATAGCACCTCGCCTGGCTCCTGAAGGACAGAAACAGCTTTTCGAAGGCAATGCGGCAGTGCGCTACGGCAGTGCAAATCAGGAGGGTACGGCACATATCGACCTCAACTACGGTACCGACAAGTTTGCTTCGCTCACCTCTGTCACTTTCAGCAGTTTCGGTGATTTGAGGTCGGGAAAGACGCGCAACCCCTTCCTACCCGACGACGACAGCTACATCAACTGCGGCATATATGTAAAACCGCAGAACGGCGCCGGCGACCAGATGATTGTGAACGACAAACCAGAACTGCAGAAACGCTCCGGATATATTCAGTATGACATCATGCAGAAGTTCCTCTACAAGCCGAACAACAATGCAAGCCACGCTGTAAATTTCCAGCTGTCGAACACCAACGAGTTCAACCGCTACGACCGCCTCAGCGTCATGCAGGAAAAGAACGGACAGATTCAGCCTAAGTTTGCCGAATGGTACTACGGTCCTCAGTTCCGCCTCATGACAGCTTACACCTACGACGGACGCCATCAGCTCGGTGCAGACAACGTGAAGCTGACATTGGCATACCAGAACGTAAAGGAGAGCCGCCACGACCGCCAGTTCAGACGTGAGGAACTGTACCACACATGGGAAAACGTGAACATGATTACCCTCAACACCGACTGGATAAAATACATCGGTTCAAACAAGCTCCATCTTGGCATAGACGGAATGCTCAGCTACCTGAAATCGACAGCTGAAACAGAGAATGTGGCAACGGGCGAAATATCGCCGAACACAACACGCTATCCCGACGGCGACAACAGCATGCACACCATAGAGGCTTTTGCCACACACGTATGGACAATCAACGACAAGCTCAGCCTACACGACGGCTTGCGACTCGGATATGCCACTACTTACTCAAGCGTGCTCGACACAGAAGTATTCCCGTTCTTCGGAGGCAAGAGCCAGCGCAAGAACAACCTCACATACAGTGCTTCGCTGGGATTGAACTATCTCCCGTCAAAGACATGGAAAGTTGCATTCTCGGCATCAACAGCCTACCGTGTGCCGAACATCGACAACACGTCAAAGGTGTTCGACTCAAAAGTGAACACTGTAACTATACCAAACGCTGACCTGCGTCCGGAAAAAACTGTATCTGTCGACCTCAACATCACCAAGCACATAGGCGACCGCCTCACTTGGGAAAACGTGCTCTTCGGAACATACTATTTCGACGCAATCACTACAGGCAGAGGCACATTCTTCGGAAGCCCGCAGATGGAATATCAGGGCGAGATGTGCGACGTTTACACTCAGACAAATGCAAAGGCAGCTGTGCTTTGGGGATTCTCGTCAAGCCTCATCGCAAAACCCATCGACCAGGTTGAGCTCAACGCTACGTTCAACTACACCTACGGACGCATAACACGCGGCGAAACACATCAGCCGCTCGACCACATTGCACCTATCTACGGACGTGCAGGCGTTGCTTACCTCACACGCAACGGCAAGGGACGATTCGACTTCTACACGATATACAACGGCAAAAAGGCAAAATCGACCTACAACATGGACGGCGAAGACAACATCGACTATGCAACAGTGAAGGGTGCCGACGGCGAAGGTTTGCCGGCATGGTTCACACTCAATGTGAAGGGAAGCTACAACCTTTCGAAAAACTTCACATTGCAGGCAGGCATAGAAAACATTCTGGACACGGAATACAGAATCTTTGCTTCAGGAATAAACGCACCGGGACGAAATGTTTATGCAGCCGTGCGTGTTTCTTTCTGATAGGAGCCACATAAAGAAATTCACACCTAATAATTACCTGTACATCAAAAACGTCAGACGCCTCAATATCAGGCATCTGACGTTTTTTATTTATTTCAATCAAACATGCAGTCGACGCAGGGCCTCAGCATGCCGTACAAAAATCATTTAAACTCAACCTTGAATCCAGCAACTGAATGAATCTTGTCAGAACCCGGATAAACAATCTTCAATCCGTCTTCTCCCTGTTCCCATTCCAGCTTGCCTTTGCCGCCGAGAAGCTCAACCGACTTTATTTCCTTGTCAAGCAACTTGCTGTTTTTGCCCAAAGAAGTGACATTCAGCTCGTCGCCTTCAGAAGGAACAGTCATACACCAAACATAAAGCGAACCATCCTTGCCGACTGTGAAACGGAAATCGGTGTTGTAATATTTATGGTCGGCCTGCCATTTGTCAATACGTCCTCCAGGCATTACGTTGAGCTTTCCGTCCTTGCCTTCTCCGAGAACCTTCCATGCAGTACTTCCGTATATACCATCACCGTTTATCTTCATCCACTCGCCCACTTCCTTGAGCATCTTCACACATTCCTCGTCGAGCGAACCGTCAGGACGAAGCGAAATGCAAAGACCGAATGCGCCGTTGCGTGCAACCTCTTCAAGCATGTAGCGAACTACCGCGCTCGAGCTGTATGTGAAATTTGAAGCATAGAACCAGTCGCCTACAGGTGTTTCGGCAATCCATGCCTGGTCGTTCTTGATTCCTCCAGGTATGCTTGTCTCGCATGTATTGACAGTTCCATTGGTTTTCTTTCTGAACTTCACAATGCTGAACACATCGACCTTGCCTCTGCGGCTCAAAGTCTTGTTGTAGAAATCGGCCATCACACGCTGCATGGCATCACACTTGTATCCCGTACCTGTACCGCTTCCGCTGAACGGCTGCTGGTCAGTACCGTCAGTATAAATGAAGTCAGGATTATATTTGTCCACAGCATCCATCATGCGGAGCGCCCACCATTTTGAATACCATTCGGCAAATTTCAGATGACGGCTGAAGATTCCCGCCTTTGGAGGCGACCATCTTGAGTTGGCCGCATCGGCCACAGTTTCATATTCGCGAAGGTTTACACCATAGAGATATCTCGGATCAAGTCCTTCCCACCATGTTCCTTCACCGTCCTTAAGGGTGAGATTTCCATCGTAAGGAACGCCTTTAAGCTCTCCTTCCTTATCGCTTTGGAATGCTGTCTGCCACCACCACCATGAATATTCGTGATGGAATGTCAATCCGAAACGTACTCCGGCCTTGCGCGCAGCCTTTTCCCATTCCTTTATGAAATCTCTCTTTGGCCCGATGTTGACAGAGTTCCAAGGCTGGTATTTGGAATTCCACATGTCAAACTGGTCGTGGTGAACAGCCTGAATAATCAAGAATCGTGCACCTGCATCCTTGTAGAGTTCCACAAGAGCTTTAGGATCGTACTTCGAAGGATTCCATGACTTCAGAACCTCCTTGTAACCTACCTTTGATGGATGTCCGTAGTTCTTCAGGTGATTTTCGTATGCCGGCGTACCCTGCACATACATCTTGCGCGCATACCAGTCGCCGCTCTCGCCTGCCGACTGAGGACCGAAATGCACCCAAATTCCGAATTTAGCATCATTGAGCCATTCAGGTGTACCGGGATAATTCTGTTCTATGGATTCCCATGTAGGTTTGAACGGTCCCGGACATATATCAAGATTGAGCTTCACCTCTTCAAATTCCTTTGAGTCGCCCATAGGCACACTGCCTTCTGCCAATACTTCACCTGTATCAGGTATAGGCTCAAGCTGGTAGTTCAATCCAGAAGCACTGTCTTTCACACTGCCGCATCCGGCAATGATCATTGTAAACAGTAAAGAGCCTGAAAAAAGTTTCATTCTATTCATAAATGTAGGTTTGTGTTTTTACGAATACAAAAATATCTCTTTCGCTAAAGAATGAAATTGTATAATATCGTCAAAAAATAGCACATTATCGACAGCTTGCGCGTTAGGCGTACAAATCTCGAGCGTTCAGTAAAGAGATTTGCAGATTGCGAGGGCTCACAAGATTAATTACGAGCGCACGCAACTCATATTGCGAGCCCTCAGAATTATCAAGCTTTGCATCTATTTGAACAAATATCCTCTTCTGAAACAACCGGTCGTGTTATTATGTATTCTAAGTCAAAACAGGAAAATAATACCGATGCAGGTTATGCATATAATTAGTCAAACATTTGACTATTTTACGGTAAAGCACTAACTTTGCACTCCCAAAACATGAAACTGCATTATTAAAGCAAATGGAAATAAACGAAAATCCGCCATCGCGGACATGTATACACCAACTGATACGCACACGTATGGCCTCGCGCCAGGCAATGCTGCGCTTCATACGCAACACAAAAGCAGGGATAACATTCGAAATGCTCCAGATCATGAGCTGTCTATGGACAGAACAAGGCATCAGCCAGCAGGTTCTTGCCGAACGTACAGCCAAGGACAAGGCATGCCTGACAAACCTGATGTCCAACCTTGAACGAAAGGGATATGTATGCCGCAAGGAAGATCCTTCCGACCGACGCAACAAGCTTGTATACCTCACGGAAGAAGGCGAAAAATTCCACGAGTGGATTGCTCCGCTCCTGGCCGACTACTATCATGAACTTGAAATGCGTATAGGCAATGAAAAATTAAGACAGATTGAAAATCTACTAATAGAGCTTCAGCATGCACTTGAAGAATATTGAATCGGCACTAATCCTGCCTCTGCTTCTATCGTGCCCAACGGCAAACGTATGTGCACAGGTTGAGAAATGCGACACAGTGTTTCTAACAGTTGAACAGTTGTTCGACCGCGGAACGTCGCAGAACCTGCACCTCGCCGCCGACAGGTTAAAAGAACAGATGGCGGAAGAACGACGACGCACAGCACGCACATCACGTCTGCCGGACATAAGCATCGGTCTTAAGGGCGGAATACTGGGGCAACCTGTCGTGTTTCAGAAGGGACTGTCCTCGCCGACCTATCCGGAGACTCCCGACTGGCAACAGAACTATGCCGTAGATGTAACCCAACCTATCTACGAAGGCGGACGCATCAGATATTCCATAAAGCAAGCCGATATGGAAAAAGACATTGCAGTACTGCAGACAGCTTCCGACCGTGCTGATATAAAACTGGCACTTCTGAACAGCTATCTGAGCCTGTTCACGCTTTACAGTCAGAGACGTGTGCTGACACGCAACATAGAGGAATCTGAAAGACGCCTGACCGACATACGGCACATGAAAAAGGAAGGCCTAATCACCAACAACGATGTGCTCAGGAGCGAAATGCAGCTCACAGACAACAGGCTTGTCCTTGAAGAAACATGCAACGACATACGCATAGCTTCACAGCGCCTTGACGTTCTTTTGGGCATGGAGGAAAATCTCATCATCTTGCCAGACTCCTCACTGCTCGACCAGACATGCAGTGTCAGCACATACGACGAATACGTAAGCATGGCCTATACTTCCGACCCGTCAATGCTTCTCCTGCAAAAACAAACAGAACTGGCCGACAACGAAATCAGAATGGCCAAAGCAGAAATGCTGCCAAAAATGTCACTTACGGCTTCGAACGCACTGGCACGACCTATCACACGTACAATGGCAGACATGTACAACAACAGCTGGAACATAGCACTGTCAATCACATATCCACTGTCGTCCATCTACAAGTCACGCCACCGCATAAAGGAAGCCAGACACAACCTGAATCTCATGGTCAACGCCGAAGAGCAGAAGCGCCAGAACATACGTACCGACGTGAAAGAAGCGATGCTGAAACACAGCGAGGCTCTGAAGCGTACTGAAGCGCTCAAGCTGACAGTGAAACAAGCCGAAGAGAATTACCGCATCATGCACAACAGGTATCTAAATCAGATGGCCATATTGACAGACTTGCTGGATGCCGACAATCTCAGGCTCAATGCGCAGCTTAAACTCACTCAGGCGAGAACCGATGCAATATATACATACTACCGTCTGCAGAGAGCTGTCGGCAACTTGTAAACAGAGCCGAACAAAGAATAAACTAGATAGAAAACAGGAACGTACACACATATATACACCAAACATGCCGTCACTATATCTGAAATACAAGCAGCTTAAGAGAAGGAAACGCAGAAACATCATAATTACAACCGTATGCCTCATAATCGCATGTTCAGGTTTAACATGGACCGTAAACCATTTCTGGCGATACATCAGCTATGAAATTACAAACGATGCCTTTGTAGACCAATATATTGCACCTGTCAACATACGTGTTGCAGGATACATACAGGACGTGCGGTTCAAGGAGCATCAGTTTGTAAGAAAAGGCGACACACTCATAATCCTTGACAATCGCGAATATCTGATACGTCAGAAAGAAGCCATGGCGGCTCTTCTTGATGCACGCGGTTCGAGGGAGGTGCTGACTTCGGGCATACATACATCGCAGATGAAAATAGCAGAGGAAGAGGCCAACATTGCAGAGACCGAAGCCAAACTCTGGCAGGCCGAGCAAGACTTCAGAAGATACGAACGTCTGCTCAAGGAGGAGTCCATACCAGAACAGCAATACGAACAGGCAAAAGCCAACTATGAAGCAGCACGTGCAAGACGCGATGCACTGGTCAGACAAAAGGATGCCGCCGGTTCGCAATATAACGAGGCTACAAAAAAGCAGACAAATGCCGAATCTGCCATTCTGAAGGCAGAAGCGGCACTAGATCTGGCAAATCTGAATCTGTCGTACACGGTAGTAACAGCTCCATACGATGGATATATGGGACGACGTACGCTCGAACCCGGACAATACGTGTCGGCCGGACAAACGCTTTCATACATCGTGCGCCGTTCAGACAAATGGATTACAGCCAATTACCGCGAGACACAGATTGCAAACATATATATAGGCCAACCGGTAAGAATAAAAGTGGACGGATTGCCGGGAAAGATTCTGCAAGGCCACGTCAGCGCCATATCTGAAGCGACCGGTTCGAAATATTCACTTGTTCCGACCGACAATTCAGCAGGAAACTTCGTCAAGGTTCAGCAGCGCATACCTGTAAGAATAGACCTCGACGGTGTGAGTCCTGAAGACATGGGACAGCTGCGTGCCGGCATGATGGTAGAAACTGAAGCACTGCGCAAATGATGAAAACAGCAAAAGAACTAGACATTCCGGTGAGGAGCTGGGTTCCGGATATTGCGGCCGTGGCACTGCTCTTCCTTATCATACTGCCCATATCCATGCTTAACGGAACATACACCGGCAGTATGGTAGAGGTGTCGAACACGTTGGGAGTATATACTGAAGACATAACCATAGGCTACTATGCGGCTTCTGCGGGGATGGCCGTGGCCTACCCCATTGTGCCGAAGATTCTCAATGCCCTTTCAAGCAAGACGCTTCTTCTGACCGACCTCACACTGCAATTCATTCTGAGTGCCGTATGTGCCAGACAATCCGGCATGGAACTGCTCATAGCCTTCAGTTTCGTGATTGGTTTCCTGAAAGGATTCCTGATGCTGTGGGTTATCAGACGCATAAAATTCATATTCAGCCCGAAAGACATACGAAGCGAATTCTATGCCTATTTCTACCCGCTTGTATTCGGATGCGGACAGTTGTCGATGGTCGTCACAGCACTTCTTGCATATCGCTATGACTGGAAATACATGTACTACTTCATGATGATACTCCTCATCGTAGCAATACTTGCAGTCATCATACTTCTGCGCCACGACAGGCCTTCACGCAGCGTAGCAGTCAAAGAACTGCACCTTCGCGAGATGCTCATCATCTCAACAGGACTTCTGATGCTTATTTATGTTATCACCTATGGAAAGGTGCTCGACTGGATGGCTTCGCCTCGCATCTGCATATACATAGTGGTGGCTCCACTGCTTATAGCGCTGTTTCTATGGGAACAGCTGAATTCGCCAAAGCCGTACGTCAGCCTCAAGCCACTCTTTCAATGGAAAGCAATTGTGGGATATTTCTACATGATGCTTGTCATGTTTTTCAGTACGTCTACAAGCTTGCTGACAAGCTACATGACAACAATACTTCATGTAGACAGCACACGCACATATACCCTGTACGCATGGCTGTTCCCAGGTTACATAGCAGGAGCATTCATCTGCTTCTGGTGGTTCAGATGGCAACGCTGGCGTTTCCGTCGCCTCATCGGAGCCGGCATGGCATGTTTCGCCATATTCTTCGGTACTCTATATTTCACAATTTCTCCCGACAGCACATACGAAATGCTTTTTCTGCCGACATTCCTGAGAGGACTCGGCATGCTGACACTTATAATTGCGTTTGCTCTTTTTGCGGTAGAGGACCTTCCACCCAAATATCTGCTTTCAAACGCATTTTTCCTGATAACATTCCGTTCAGTGCTGACGCCTGTTACCGCATCTGCATTCTACAGCAACGCACTATACAGACTACAGCAGAAATATTTCGTGAAAATATCAGAAAACATAACATTGGCGGACCCATTGCCAGCATCCAGATATACTTCGGCACTGGCTTCGAATCTGCAGCAGGGGCACGGCATGGACACAGCCGAGAAACTGGCGACCAATACATTATATAATATACTGCAGCAGCAAAGCACATTGCTTGCGCTTAAACATATATTGGGATGGCTGTTCGTGATTACACTGGCTATTGCCGTAATTTCATGCTTTATACCATTTCACAAAACAGTACGCGTACCTGTAATACGTACAGGAGAAGACATGGTGTAAACAGAGCGGCAACAGTTGCAAATACAGGACGCAAGACAATAAAAATATCACTCACATACCTATATAATTATATTGAGACTTATGACAGATAAAATATCGAAGAAACGAAGAGTCTTCGTGACAGGTGGAGCTCATGGAATTGGCAGAGCTATCGTTGAAGCATTCTGCAAAAAGGGCGACATCGTGGCATTCTGCGACATTGACGAAAAACTCGGGCAAGAAACAGCAGACAGATGCGGAGCTGAATTTTATAAAGTGGATGTATCTGACAAGGACATGCTTGAAGACGCTATGAAAAGGGTTTTCGAAGCATGGGGCGATATAGACATTCTTGTCAACAACGTAGGTTTAAGTGCATTTTCCCCTTTAACTGAAACCAGCGTGGATGAATTCGATCGCATAATTGCCGTAAATCTGCGGAGCGTATTCGTGACGTCCAGACTTTGGGCCATACACCGCAAAAGCATGTATGGAGAGAATCAGCACAAGTATGGCCGCATAGTCAATATGTGCTCTACCAGATATCAACAGAGCGAAAGCGGAACAGAAGCATACTCTGCATCAAAGGGAGGAATATGGTCGCTCACACACGCTCTGGCAGTTTCGCTTGCACCTGCAGGCATAACCGTAAACTGTATAGCTCCAGGCTGGATACATGTAAATGAGAACGAGACTATAAGACCTGAAGACGAAGCATTCCATCTCTCAGGACGTGTTGGTGCGCCTGGAGATATTGCACGTACATGCATGTTTCTTTGTGAAGAAGGAAATGACTTTATCAACGGGCAGTGCATAACCGTTGACGGCGGAGTAAGCAGAACAATGATATATCCGGAATAGGTATGAGGATATGGCAAGTGAAAAGAATGCCCATTCCAAAAGTACATATACAACGAGGCCGGTTCCAAACTAAAAAATTTCAGTCTGGGACCGGCCTCAACATATCAATATTTCATGGCTGCAACATCAAAAATCATGTGCAATCATGGAAGTATTCTGATACAGAAAATCACTCTCCTGCTGGACATGGTTTGATATAACTGCCGAACGGATCACTTCCGAATACGAATCCTGCCAACTTTTCTTCATTATTGGCATTAGAGACAAAACCAGAATTGACATTGCAATCATATATACAAGGTTCTTTCAATCCACTCTTGTCTGAGTATGTTCCTACAATGGCACCTGTGAAATTTGACTCCGGATTTCCTCCAACAACATTTCCTTTATTTGTGCAATTATGCAATTCATTGCCGTCTGCGACAAAGTCGCCGGCAATACCGCCCATGTGCACCGGTTCAACCAGTTCGCCGTAAGTATACCTCACAACACCTTCATTAGTGCAATTCTGACAGTTTGCTTCATAAATACGTCCACCAATACCGCCTACGCAATTGAATGACGAACCCTCTCCATAAAGAGGCATGCTGTAGATGTTCTGAGCTTTATTTGTGCAATTCGCAACAAAAGTGTATTCCTTGTCACCATAACATTCACCGACAATACCTCCTACACCACAATACAGCATCTGAGACTCTCCGTTGAACGTAGACCTATTATTTATAATCTGAGCAGTGTTGATACAATTGTCAATGGAAAAACTAGAAAGAGCATAACCTACAATTCCTCCTAAAGAACAAAAGGCAGTCTCGCCTCTAACATACATATCACTCTTTAAACTGCCGGAATTAGAACAATTTGAAATGTTTAATATGTTTTGAAGCTCATACTGCGTAATCTTACCAACCACTCCACCAACTCTAAGTGCATTGGAATTGGCTGATGATACTTGAATGTTGCCGGAATGCTCGCAGTTATTCATGTCTGAATCTGATGAATTTCCGCAGACTCCACCAACCATCATTTCTGCAGAAAGAACATTAAGACATGTCAAGTCGCCATCAGCAGAACAATTATCTATCTGAATGTCGCCCGCATAACCACAAAGCTGTCCCATGTTGAAAGCATCTTCTGTACCGGAAATCATACAACCTACAGATGTGGTGCTCAAATCACCGACAACATTGCAATTCTCAATAATTCCGTATACTCCATAAGCAACAAGATTGGACAGATAAAGCAAACGATTGCTAGGAGAATTATAATCTATCTTGACCATCAGCTTTGCATCGGCCGTTACATTAAGATTTCTAATCTCAAAATTCGAGCAATAGCCGAAAAGACCGAAATAATGCCCGTAATCGTAAAAATCGACAGAATCCATGGGAGCACCATCGTAATATGGAACATTTTGCATACGGGCAAAATTCAAGGAACCGCTTATGGTATGATTCTCGCCGTCAAAAATACCTCCGAACGGATGAACGCTGTTGCCGATGGCAGACCAAGAAAAATCAGGACTTATGTATAAATCGTTTTTCAAAGAGAAATGCTTTCCTTCTGTTTCATTTTCGCTTGCATACTCAATGAAAAGAAGCATGTCGGACGCATCACTAATCAGATAAGGCTCACTTGCAGTACCTTTTCCAGAGAACCTCTTGCTCGGTTTTGTGTCACTGCACAAGGTTAAAGACTTTTCTCCATCTTCTCCACCCTCACTGCCACTGCTTTCGCTACATGCTATAAAGAACAGCGATGACAATGAAACGCATGCCAGTCCAACAACTGCATGCAATTGTCTTTCAAAGAAATTCATTTTTCAAATGTATTAGTTAAACTATAAATTAGAATTCAAATCTCATTTTACGCTTATGTATGTAAAGATAGGCTTTATTTAAAAACAAGGGAACATAAATCGTGCAAATTAACAATAGCAGAATGTATATGTATAGATTGAAAACAACATGTACATATAAAACACACCAAACTAAAATCTACAAGAAGAGGATTAAAACATAAAAAAGTAAGCAAACAACAAAAAAATCAATCAAATCATTGCATTTTAATCGGAATTGGTTACATTTGCACCAACAAACTAAAAGAACAATCGTATGAAGTCAGTTTTTGGAGCATTTTATTACTTTTTTTACTTTTACTTTAGCAATGAAGTGAAGCGGGAAGGTATTGCTCTAAAATAAAGACGCACAACCAACAAGGATATACTAGAGATTATGAATACTTGAATCCCGCTTCCAAACAAGGAGCGGGATTTTTTGTTATTCAAAAGACACAAACAAATAAACATAGACAAAAAAAAATAAAAAGATATGAAGAGAATTGCAATACAGGGAGTTGAAGGTTCGTACCACGACATGGCGGCTCATCGATATTTCGAAGACGAAGAAATAGAACTGATATGCTGTGCAACATTTGAAGAATTGTTCGAGCAGATGGCAAGAGATACCAAAGTAATAGGTATGATGGCCATAGAAAACACAATTGCCGGAAGCCTTCTGCACAACTATGAGCTTCTACGAGAAAGCGGACTCAGCATTGTTGGCGAACTGAAACTGAGAATATCACACAGCATCATGTGTCTGCCGGAAGACAACTGGGAAGACATAAAGGAGGTAAACAGCCATCCTGTTGCCCTTGCACAATGCAGACGCTGGTTGACAGCACATCCATCCATGAAAGTAGTGGAAGCTGAAGACACTGCTGGAAGTGCAGAGATGATAAGCCGATTGAAAATGAGAGGACATGCGGCAATCTGCTCAAAGTTTGCAGCACCTATATACGGAATGAAGATTCTTGAAGAAGGAATAGAAACAAACAAGCACAACTTCACACGTTTTCTGGTAATGTGCGACCCTTGGCAGGCTGACGAGCTGTGCAATCCTACACAGTCGAACAAGTCGAGCATCGTGTTTACACTGCCGCACAACGAAGGAAGCCTTTCACAGGTGTTGTCAATATTTTCTTTCTACAGAATCAACCTTACAAAAATACAGTCGTTGCCGATCATCGGACGTGAATGGGAATATATGTTCTACGTAGACCTGAGCTACAGCGACTACATGCGCTACAGACAATCTATAGACGCTGTGCGCCCTCTTACCAAGCAATTCAAAATATTAGGAGAATACAAGGATGGAAAATCTACACTCTAACATCAGCATCAAGCCTGCAGACAGACTGGCAGGCGTCAACGAATACTACTTCAGCCGCAAGCTGAAAGAAGTTGCAGGCATGAACGCCCAGGGCATGGACATCGTGAGCCTTGCCATCGGAAGTCCGGACATGCCTCCGTCAAAAGAGACCATCGACACATTGTGCGAAAACGCAAGACGAGCAGACGCACACGGATATCAGCCGACGGTCGGTATAAAAGAGCTTAGAACTGCGATGGCAGGATTCTATAAAAGATGGTATGGTGTGGAATTGGACGCCGACAAGGAGGTACAGCCTCTTATCGGTTCGAAGGAGGGAATACTGCATGTGACACTGGCACTTGCAAATGTAGGCGACAAAGTTCTTGTACCGAACCCAGGTTACCCGACATACACATCTCTGAGCAAGATTCTCGGATGCGAAGTAGTCAACTACGACCTGCTCGAAGATAATGGCTGGCAACCGGATTTCGACCAACTGGAAAGCATGAATCTGGAAGGTGTGAAAATAATGTGGACAAACTATCCCAACATGCCTACAGGCGGCAGAGCTCTCAGAGAGACATACGAAAAACTGGTGGCATTCGGCAAGAAACATGGAATTGTAATCGTAAACGATAATCCTTACAGTTTCATACTGAACGAAGGAGAAAAGCTCAGCATTCTTCAGATTGAAGGAGCAAAAGATATATGCATCGAGTTCAACTCCATGAGCAAAAGCCACAACATGCCTGGATGGAGAGTGGGAATGATTGCTACAAACGAAACTTTTATAAAATGGATTCTTAAAGTAAAGAGCAACATTGATTCCGGAACATTCCGTCCATTGCAGCTTGCCGCAGCAAAAGCATACGACAATTCTGATGAATGGCACACTCAGGCCAACATTGAAACATACAGAAGCAGAAGAAACATTGCTGAAGAAATTATGAAAATAATGGGATGCAGCTTCGACAAGAATCAAGTTGGAATGTTCTTGTGGGGAAAAATTCCAGAAAAGTATGCAGATGCAGAGGAACTTACAGAAAAAGTTCTGCACGAGGCCCGTGTATTCATAACTCCGGGATTTATTTTCGGAAGCAACGGAAAAAGATATGTCAGAATTTCGTTGTGCGCAAAAAATGAACGTATGGAAGAAGCTCTGAAGAGAATAAAAGAATGCTTCTGAAAACTTATAAATACATGCGAGATTCGACAATCCAGAAAAAGTAAAAAAAACAAAGAACTAAATAAGGAAACAATATGGAACTGAAACTGAAACCGCTTAATCTGCCGGGCATAGAAAACAAAAGACCTTTAGTTATTGCCGGTCCGTGCAGTGCCGAAACAGAAGAACAAGTTATGGCTACCGCAAAAGCATTGGCCAAAAACGATATAAAGATATTCCGTGCCGGAGTATGGAAACCGCGCACAAAACCAGGAGGTTTTGAAGGCAACGGTGAGAAGGCCCTTCCATGGCTCAAAAGAGTAAAAGAAGAAACAGGAATGCTCATAGCTACAGAGGTCGCTACTCCAAAACACGTAGAAGCTTCTCTCAACGCCGGAGTTGACATTCTGTGGGTGGGAGCACGCACTACCGCCAACCCGTTTGCCGTACAGGAATTGGCAGACTCACTGAAGGGTGTTGATGTGCCAGTACTGGTGAAAAACCCTGTAAACCCAGACCTGGAACTTTGGATCGGTGCTCTCGAAAGAATAAATCAGGCTGGAATAGAACGTCTCGGTGCTATACACAGAGGTTTCTCTTCTTACGATAAAAAAATATACCGCAACCTGCCTATGTGGCAGATACCTATCGAGCTGAGAAGACGTATCCCTACTCTTCCGCTTGTATGCGATCCGAGCCACATAGGCGGACGCAGAGACCTCATCGCACCGCTCTGCCAGCAAGCAATGGACTTGGGAATGGACGGATTGATAATTGAAAGCCACTGCAATCCGGACGAGGCTTGGAGCGATGCCAGCCAGCAGGTTACTCCTGATATACTTGACTACATTCTGGGACTTCTTGTTGTACGGGATACAAAACAAAGCACAGAAAGCCTCAGTGCCCTCAGAAAACAAATAGACCAATACGACGATCAGCTGATTGAACTTCTGGCTAAGCGTATGAGGGTTTCCAGGGAAATCGGAATGTTCAAGAAAGAACATGACATGACGGTATTGCAGACAGGCAGATACACTGAAATTCTGGAAAAACGCGGAGCGCAAGGTGCACTGTGCGGAATAGGCGCAGATTGTATAAAAGAGATTTTCGAGGCCATCCACGAGGAATCAGTAAGACAGCAGTTGGAAATCATCAACAAATGACAGAAAACAAAATCATAGCAGAAAGATGAGGATACTAATTCTAGGAGCAGGTAAGATGGGAAGCTTTTTCACTGACCTGTTGAGCTTCGACCACGATGTGGCTGTATACGAAATCGACCCTAAAAAGTTGAGATTCATGTACAACACACAAAGATTTACAAAACTGGAGGAGATAGAAGAATTCAAGCCTGAGCTGGTGATAAATGCTGTAAGTCTGAAATATACAATTGACGTATTCAAGCAGATTATGCCTTTGCTGCCGAAAGAATGCATACTGAGCGACATCTCATCTGTGAAGACCGGTTTTAAGGAATTCTATGACAATTGCGGATTCAAATATGTTTCTACGCACCCAATGTTCGGCCCGACTTTTGCCAATCTAGGTAAGCTGAGCACAGAAAATGCAATAATAATCAGCGAAGGAGACTACATGGGACGCATTTTTTTCCGAGATTTGTACAACAAACTGGGTCTAAACATATGCGAATACACATTCGACGAACATGACAGAACTGTGGCATATTCGCTCAGCATACCTTTCATATCAACTTTTGCTTTTGCAGCTGTTATGAAACATCAGGATGCCCCCGGCACAACTTTCAAGCGCCACATGAAAATTGCTCAGGGCGTACTCAGTGAAGATGACTGTCTGCTGCGCGAGATTCTGTTCAACCCTTATACAAAGGATCAAGTGGAACAAATCCGAGAGGAAATGAAAGAACTGATCTCCATCATTGAAACAAAAGATGAAGAAAGGATGCAGGCCTATCTTACAAAAATCAGGAAAAATATAAAATGAGAAAAATAATACTCATAACCGGTGGACAACGCTCAGGGAAAAGCGACTATGCCGAAAGGCTGGCGCTCTCCCTGAGCGATGCGCCTATATATATGGCTACGTCCAGAATCTGGGACGAAGAATTCAGACACAGAGTGGAAATGCACAAACAACGCAGAGGAAAACAGTGGACAAACATTGAGGAAGAAAAAGAACTGAGCAAGCACAACGTTGAAGGACGCACAGTACTGATTGACTGCGTAACACTGTGGGCAACAAACTTCTTTTTCGACCTTGAACAGGAATGCCGAAAATCGGCCAAAGCGGCAGGAGAACATGTGAGAAGAACACTGGACGCGCTCAAACAGGAATTCGACAAATTCACAAATCAGGAAGCAACATTCATATTCGTTACAAACGAAATCGGTTCGGGAGGCGTCAGCGACAATGAGGTTCAGCGCAAGTTCACCGATGTGGAAGGATGGATGAACCAATACATTGCATCAAAGGCCGATGAAGTAATACTGATGGTTTGCGGCATTCCGATGAAAGTAAAATGAAAAATTGAGAACAAACACTACAATACTATGATTCACTATGAAATAAAGGTGCCAGGCACCGGACTTGAAAACAAAATTGCTGAAAAAATCGACAACCTAAACAAGCCTAAAGGGTCACTAGGAAGATTGGAAACCCTTGCCATGCAGATATGCAAGATTCAGGAGACACTGTCACCGGAACTGAAACATCCGTGCCACATTCTTTTCGGTGCAGACCACGGAATAGCCAACGAAGGAGTAAGCCTGTCGCCTATAGAAGTGACATGGCAACAGATGGAAAACTTCGCACGCGGAGGGGCCGGAATAAACATGTTCTGCCGTCAACACGGATTTAAACTTTATATTGTAGACACCGGAGTTGCATACGACTTCAGTGGCAATGAAAAAATTATAAATAGAAAAATTGCTTGGGGTACCGAGAATTTCCTCCATTCACCAGCCATGAGCATGCTGGAATTGGAAAAGGCATTTTCCATAGGCAGAGAAATGACGGACAAATGCAAGGAAGAAGGATGCAACATCATAAGCTTCGGAGAGATGGGAATAGGAAATACATCTCCTTCATCAATATGGATGCACATGTTTGAGAGTATACCACTGGAAAAATGTGTCGGTGCCGGATCCGGATTGTCAAGCGAAGGCATCAGAAGGAAATTCGAAATTCTGAAAAGGGCTGAACAGAACTTCTTTGAAACTACAGGTATTGAACAGCCTGCACCATTTGAAGACAACAGCAGATGCAGTTCAAAGAAGACAATAAAGAAATATACATCTGACGATGTTCTGGAGATAATAAGATGGTTCGGTGGATTCGAAATGGCAGCGGCCATAGGCGGTATGCTCCGTGCCGCAGAAAGAGGTATGGTGATAATTGTAGACGGTTTCATCATGACAGCTTGCATGTTGGCGGCATCACAGCTCTATCCCGAAGTAATGAACTATGCGGTGTTCGGACATTGTGGCGACGAAACCGGACATAAGCAGATGCTGGAAAATATGGGAGCATCGCCATTGCTTAATCTAGGTTTGAGACTCGGCGAAGGCACTGGGGCTGTATGTGCCTATCCGATAATCGAGTCTGCCGTAAGAATGATGAACGAAATGGATAATTTTGAACATGCAGAAATAACAAAATATTTCTGATGTTTCTTACTTCTGAAAAAATTACTGTAACCAATCATGATAAAAGATATAGGTTTGAGAATTCTTGCCGCACTAATATTTTTCACACGCCTTCCGTTCTGGAAAATAGCAGAAGTTCCCAAAGAGTATTATAGGCGGGTGGTTGTGCTATGGCCATATACCGGTATTCTGACTGGAGGTGCTATGGCCTTGACATTCGTTGCAATGTCAATGATTCTTCCCCATACGATAGCGGTGATATCGGCCATTATCGTACGGTTGCTTATAACTGGAGCATTGCATGAAGATGGTTTTGCAGACTTCTGCGACGGCTTCGGAGGAGGAAGAGACCGCCAACGCATACTGGACATAATGAAGGATTCCCACATAGGAAGCTATGGAGTTATAGGATTGATTGTATACTATGCATTGCTTTTTGCTTCAATGAATTCCATACCTGCAGAACTTCTGCCGTGGATGATTATAAGCGCAGACATGTCAGCTAAATTTGCATCGTCTTCCATAATAAACAATCTGTCTTATGCGCGCAAAGAGGAAGAAGCTAAGAATAAGCTTATCTATGAAAGAATGACGCGTAAGGAACTGGCTGTAAATCTTGCCGGCGGTGCAATCGGAATACTGCCTGCAACAATTTTCGGAGGCCCGATATTTTTTGCAGGCACAATAATGGCTTATATTGTGAGTACTGTAATGACGTCATACATTCGTTCAAAGATAAATGGATATACAGGCGACTGCTGCGGTGCAATGTTTATCATCAGCGAAACAGCTTTTTACATAACAACATCTGCTGTTGCATATTCAATAATGTATTAAAATCAAAATACAGCATACCTGACAATCAACAAAAGGTCATACTCGGGACGGACGAAGGAAAATTAGCTCTATATTTGCATATATGGAAAAAAAGAAACTTCATCCGGTAATGCTCGCAGGCACAGGAAGTGATGTGGGCAAAAGCGTATTGGCCACAGCACTTTGCAGAATATTCAAACAGGATGGATTCACGCCGGCTCCATTCAAGGCCCAGAACATGGCACTCAATTCTTACGCCACTCCAGACGGACTTGAAATAGGACGCGCACAGGCTGTTCAAGCAGAAGCGGCAGGCGTTGCATGCTCAGCCGACATGAATCCCCTACTTCTCAAGCCCAATTCTGATTTGACAACGCAAGTAGTCCTTAACGGTAAACCGATAGGAAACAGAAGTGCTTACGAGTATTTCAGAAAAGACGGTCGAGAAGAATTATGGAAAGCTGTCACAGAAGCATTCGACAGACTTGATGAGAAATACAACCCTGTAGTGATGGAGGGGGCAGGAAGCATTGCCGAAATAAATCTTAAAGATACAGACATAGTAAATATGAGGATGGCACGCCATGCAGAGGCAGATATTCTGCTGGTTGGCGACATCGATCGCGGAGGAGTATTTGCCAGCGTCTACGGCTCTATAATGCTCCAGGACGAAGAAGACAGAAAACGCATCAAAGGTATCATCGTAAATAAATTTCGCGGAGATATGCGTTTATTCGACAATGGACGCAAAATGATGGAAGATATATGCGGTGTGCCGGTGCTTGGAGTCATTCCTGCATTCACAGACATAATCATTGAGGAAGAAGATTCTGTAGAATTGGAGCGCAAACGCCGTGAATCAGCCGATGGAATAGTAAATGTTGCAGTCATCCTCCTCAGACACCTATCCAACTTTACAGATTTTGATACACTCGAACGCGACGAACGAGTAAACCTCTTTTATACAAACAATCCAGAAGACATCGAAAAAGCTGACATTATAATTATTCCAGGAACTAAAGCAACTATAGATGACCTTTACGAATTGAGAAAAAACGGTACTGCAAAAGCCATCTTGAAAGCTCATCGTAACGGTGCATCAGTTCTAGGCATCTGCGGAGGTTACCAGATTATGGGACTTGAAGTCAATGATCCAGACGGCATAGAAGGAGGATTAGCCCACATGCCAGGCCTCGGACTTCTGCCGATACGCACAACTATGCACGAAGGAAAGACAACACGTCAGGTAGAATTCACCTTCACAGATACAGACGGGAATAACAGTCCAATATGCCGTGGCTACGAAATACATCAAGGCAAAAGCATAGTTGAAGACGGATACAATCATCTCTGTACGCTTTCGGACGGTACGTTCGACGGATGCACGGACAACGACAGATGCATGGGTACATACATACACGGCATTCTGGACAACGAAGCATTCATTGACCATCTGCTGAACACCATCCGCGACAAATGCCAGATAAAGGAAAAAACTTCTGTAATGACTGCCGAAGAATTCAAAGAGCATCAGTATGACCTATTGGCAGACCACGTAAGACGCCATCTGGATATGGATAAACTCTATGAGATAATCACGAGATAAAACACTGCACAATGATCAACGGACACGGAGACGACTTATACAAATACGCTGAAATAAAATATAATTTCAGTTCAAATGTTTGCAACAAATTCGACCACAGCAAACTGTTTGAATACATGCGCAATCAAATGGACGGACTCACATCATATCCGGAGCCTCAGCCATACACTCTAGAAAAAGTCATTGCAGAAAGCAACGGCAACGAAGCCGATAAGGTGTGCGCAACAAACGGAGCTACAGAAGCAATATATCTGATTGCACAGGCTTTCAAAAACGAAACAAGCGCTATTCTAAATCCGACATTTTCAGAGTATGCCGATGCTTGCAGAATGCACAGCCATAGAGTCGAAGCCATATATTCGCTTGACAACCTGCCGACAGAGGCAAGGCTTGTATGGCTGTGCAACCCGAACAATCCAACCGGCACAGTAATACCGTACGACCAACTGACAGAATGCATAAGCATGAACAGGGATAAGATTTTCATAATCGATGAAAGCTACTCTGCTTTCACTGAAAAGAAGACCATATCCCATGAAGAAGCTCCGTCATTCAAGAACGTCATTCTCATAAGTTCAATGACAAAAAGATTTGCTGTACCAGGACTTAGAATCGGCTATATTACAACTTCGGGAGAATTGGCAGAAAGAATCAGACGTCTGCGCATGCCGTGGCCGATTGGCCATCTGACATCTGCCGCAGCCATATATCTGATAAAACACAAGGCTGAATACAAAATAGATTCAGAAGGGCTAATAAACGAAAGAAGAAGAGTTGCTTCAGAACTGGAATCAATGGGGTGCGTGACAACATGGCCGAGCGACACACATATCTTGCTGTGCAAACTGCGTATGGGCAAATCGTCTGCACTTAAAGAATATCTGGCAGAAAAGCACAAAATCCTCATCAGGGACGCTTCGAACTTCAACGGTCTCGACGACACATTCTTCCGTATTGCAGTACAGGGAGTCGAAGAAGACAACATCTTGCTTGACGCAATTGAAGAATGGCTGATGGAATAAGCAAAAACAGACCAACAAAAAAGATACAATCATTATATGATTTCATACATAGCAGCAACAATACTACCATTAATAATAGGATGGATTCTCGACAGAATTTTCGGCGACCCCGAACGTCTGCCACATCCTGTAGTGTGGTTCGGGAAAATCATAGCCGTAGGCGAACGGGCACTCAACAGAGGACGATGGCGCACTGTCAAAGGCGGATTATGGGCGCTGTTCTGCATACTGTCGGTATTCTTCATAACCGATCTGATATTGTCTGTCTCCGTAATCAGTCCAATGTACTTGTTCGCCAACTTCGGTATGGAACATTCTGAAACAGCGCAGTTCATAAAATCAGCAGGTATAACACCCAACGAGACATTCAAGTCATTTCCCTTGCTTATACCATACATAGCTGTTTCATCAATACTCATATTCTATTGCCTTGCTGGAACCACTCTTGCAAAAGAAGTGCGCAACACCTTCAAAGCAGTAGATCGTTCGCTCGAAGAAGGACGAATACAAGTAGGACGAATCGTCGGTCGGAACACTTCAAAACTGGACAAGCAGGAAATAAGGACTGCGGCACTTGAAACTTTGGCGGAAAATCTAAGCGACGGTGTCATCGCCCCACTCTTCTGGTATTTTCTGCTCGGTGTACCAGGAATGATGGCATACAAAATGGTAAACACGCTCGACTCTATGATAGGCTACAAAACAGAAAGATACAAAAAGTTCGGATGCGTGGCTGCCCGAATAGACGACATCGCCAACTATGTGCCGGCAAGACTTACAGCATTGCTGATGACTGCCACATTGATATTTCCTTACATCAGAAAACATTCAGCCAGAAAAGCCTATGAACTGCTAAGGTTCATTGCCACATACGGACCGAAACACGCCAGCCCCAACAGCGGATGGCCCGAAGCCGCATTAGCAGGTATATTGAACTGCCGTTTCGGCGGATCGCATGTTTATTTCGGCGAAATGGTCTACAAACCGTTCATCGGAAACAATAACCGCGAACTCAGCACTGATGACATGGAGTTCTCATTAAAAATTACACGTACAGCCGAGACAATCATGATTATATCTGTAATTATTTTAAATCTGATTCCTGTGCTTATTCTGTAGACTTTCACTATATTTTGATAATATAGGATGCGCCTCGGCAGAGACAAATCGAAAACGCGGTTTTCATTTGTCTCTGCGCTCGGCTTTCACTATATTTGCACCATAAGCAAAAGATTAATCATAAATCAAATTTAAATGACATTACTATGAAAGGAATAGTATTGGCAGGAGGTAGCGGAACGCGCCTCTACCCTATCACCAAAGGAGTAAGCAAACAGCTTCTGCCGATTTTCGACAAACCAATGATATATTACCCTATATCTGTACTTATGCTCGCAGGAATACGCGAAATCCTCATCATATCCACACCTCAGGACACTCCTTCATTCAAGCGTCTGCTCGGCAATGGAAGCGACTATGGAGTACATTTTGAATATGCCGTGCAACCTTCGCCGGACGGTCTGGCACAAGCCTTCATAATCGGAGAAGAATTCATTGGAGACGACAGTGTATGCCTTGTTTTGGGCGACAACGTATTCCATGGACGAGGCTTCACAAATATGCTTAAAGAGTCGGTAAGACTTGCAGAAGAAGAAAGCAAGGCTACGGTGTTCGGTTATTGGGTAAGTGATCCGGAAAGATACGGAGTGGCGCAATTCGACAACGAAGGAAATTGCCTCAGCATTGAAGAAAAACCGGAAAATCCAAAGAGCAACTATGCCGTCGTAGGACTTTACTTCTATCCAAACTCAGTGGTAAACATTGCTAAAGAAATAAAGCCATCCAAAAGAGGCGAACTGGAAATAACGTCTGTAAATCAAGCATACCTTGAACAAAAAGATTTGAAAGTAAAGCTTCTCGGACGAGGATTTGCATGGCTTGATACAGGTACGCACGACAGCCTCAGCGAAGCATCTACATTCATCGAAGTTCTCGAAAAACGCACTGGACTAAAGATTGCCTGCCTTGAAGGTATAGCATATCAGAATGGATGGATAACAAAAGAAAGATTGCTTGAACTGGCAAAACCGATGCTGAAGAATCAATATGGACAATATCTGAAGCGACTTGCCGAAGAAGAAGCAAAATAAACAGATACAATTAAGGCCTCTGATACCATTTTCATATATAGGGTATCAGAGGCCTTAATTCATAAACACATTTATCAATAGCAATATTTGTACATAATCAATATGTCACCTTATATACAACAGCCTGTGTGCAAGGCACTTTTGAAGGTACAGACATTACGAGTGCATCTGCATTCTGCTTCCATGTAATTTTCTCGTCACTTCCGAGAACTGTAATGTTCTTTATCTTCTTGAGCAGACGAGCATCCTTACCACATGACTTAACAGAAACTTCCTTGTTCTGAGGAACTCCGAGGAAAGAAATGTAGAGAGTACCTTTCTTCTGATTGAAACGTATGTCGTCCGCACCAAGGTTGCCAACTGCACCCTCATTGAATCCTTGAGCCTTGATAGGATTAGCCTTGTCGGCAGCAGGCCCTTCACCATAAACCTTCCAAGGTGTAGTGCCGTATATACTCTCGCCGTTGACTTTCATCCACTCACCAATTTCTTTAACGATTGTTTCTTCGGTCTTATCAATTGTACCATTGCTCTTCACAGGAACCGACAACAATAAATTACCATTCTTTGAAACAACATCAATTAGGAAATTAACGATAAATTTTGAAGACTTGTACCAGTTGTCATAATAAGTCCACTTGTTGTAGTGCCAATCGCCAAGACAAGTACATGTCTGCCAAGTCTGAGGCTGAATCTTATCAGGAGTTCCGCGCTCTACGTCCCATGTCAGACATTTCTTCTGTTCGTCGTTCAGAATCTTGCCGAGCACCACAGCCTTGTTCTTTCCACCGTTGCGCTCCATAGATTTGTTGTACATGTGTGCCGTGATGTTCAATCCAGCATCGCAGAACGGATAGAGAGGAAGCACTGTATCATCGAAGTATATTACTTCAGGACTATACTTGTTGATGAGCTCAATTGTACGGTTGTAGAACTTGTCGCAATATGCCTGATCCGGCAATACGGCACCGTTCTCCCAAGCCCACTGTCCATGTATCGAACCCGGATCTTCCGAATTCTTGCTCAACGGATGGTTCTGAGCATAAAGTTCCTGTGGGTCGTAGCCTTCCCACCATTTGCCCTTACCGTCAGCCTTCGTAAGCTTTCCATCGTATGGAACACCCTTGAGCGGACCCTTCTTGTCGCTCTGCTGTGCCACCTCGAACCATCTCCACGCATGGCTTGCATGAACGCTGACACCGAACGGCAGTCCATACTTGCGGGCAGCCTCAGCCCATCCACCGATAATATCCTTCTTAGGCCCCATGTTGACGGTGTTCCATTCCTGATACTTGCTGTCGTACATATCGAGATTGTCGTGGTGGTTAGCCATTGCCATGAAATACTGTGCACCGGCATCCTTATAAAGTTTCACCAATTTGTCAGGATCCCAATTCTCAGCTTTCCAGTCGTTGATGACATCAATGAATCCAGACTCAGACGGATGTCCATAAACATCGATATGATGACGATACTTGCCGTCGCCCTGAATGTACATGCTTCGGGCATACCAGTCGCCGTCTTCAGCCGCACACTGAGGTCCCCAGTGGGCCCATATTCCGAACTTGGCATTCTTATACCATTCCGGTGTCTGATACTCGCCCAAAGACTCCCAGTTAGGTTCGAACTTGCCTTTTGCAACAGGCTCCTTGTCAGTATTGACTTTCACTTTGTAATCCTGCGCATTCGCACCGCCTATTGATGCGAGCAACGCTGACATGACTAAAATTTTCTTTAACATAACCTTAAACTATTTTTTTGAAACAACGCCCGGCAGACAACAAGGCATGGCCATTGTTCGTATTTTTCATTTCCGCACGGCATATCGTAAATGCAAAGATAAGCCTTAGCACAAACAATAAAAAGGACATTATCGTCAATATATTGCACTTTATCGACATATCATAACAACGGCACACGTAATACGTCCTATTTAAACAAGTCGCAGCAACTTAATAAGTCAAAGCTATTTTGTATATTTGTAAGAAGAACACGCAAAAACCATATTCCACAATGAAATCATTTGTCATCTCCACACTGATAGCATTCCTTATACTAAACCTTCAAACAATAAAAGCGCATCCGGACGAAGCTGTTTCATACACGATACCAACATTGAATCAAATGCCGGTAAATGCCATACACCGCATTTTCCAAGACAGCGAAGGATACATGTGGTACGGCACGTCTAGCGGGCTTTGCAGAGATGACGGCTATAAAATAAAAGTATTCAGATCCGACTTCAACACTCCAGGTGCCATAAACGAAAATACCATACAATGCATAGCAGAAGATCATAACGGCAGAATATGGTTCGGAACATACCGCGGTGCATACATTCTTGACAAAAAAAGAGGATACAGCATAAAACCGATAAGTCCTGAAAAGTTGTCAAACGAATACATAAACGGAATATGGTGCGGACGTGACGGATACATGTGGATTTCCGTCTACGGCAAACTCATCAAATACGACATTTCAGGTAAACCGGTGAAATCCTATCCAACCAAACATTATAACGGACGCCCCACTTATGCCAACGGCTACTGCGAAAGCCGTCAGATGGACTTGTGGGTAACATGCAGCAATGGGCCGATACTCAAATACGATAAAGAAGAAGATGTCTTCAAAGAGTTCGCAACAAACGAAAAACGCTATCTCATGACCTGCATAATCCAGGATATGACTGATGATTATTTCTGGATAGGAACATGGGGCGACGGACTTATACGTTTTGATCCATGGGAGACTCACGGAAAAATCTTCAAGGAATACAAACGACCTGTCAATTCACGTGGACAAGAAGAGCCTCTCGTGATATATGCAATCCAAGATAAGAAAGACAAATATATCTGGACAACAACACAAACGGATCTTTTCGCATTCAGATATGATTCTGAAAATGACGCGTTAGAGCAGACAGATATAGATTTCATGTCACGCAACAGCAAAATGCTTAACGATATAATAACCGACAGATACGGCAATATATGGGTTGCGGCATTCGACATTCCAAGCTTCACAATAAAATTATCAGACAAAAACATTCAGAAGTACAGTTTGCAACCATTAGAGGAAAAAGTAGGATTCAATCCTGCAATAATGGCCATCTGCGATGCCGGACAGAAAAAATTATGGCTTTCGCAAGAACGCACCGGACTTGTTCTTTACGATTTACGAAATGATGACATTTCGCTGTACACCGATTTCGAACAATTGAAGAAAGAACCTTTATATGCAATAAAGCAAATGTACAGTTCTAACGAAACCGGATGCGTCTGGATAATTCCTGAAGGCAAAACCGCGATATACAAACTTTCCAGAAACGGAATGTCTATGGAACTGAGACACAGATTTACATACCCCAACGACCGATATTCAGTTTTCACGTTTGCATACGAAGACAACAACGGTACATTATGGATCGGTACCGACAGAGGATTCTTGGCATGCAATGCCGACGATGGCACAATAAAATCTTCGTGCGACACATTAGGCCAAATTACTTCCATCAAAGAAGTCAAAGACGGGACATTGCTGATGTCTACAATAAACAACGGACTTTTCGTAACGAAAAACGGCAAAACCATCAAACACTATTTGCAAACAAAGGCCATATCGTCAATGGCTGTATCGCAAGACAAAACAACCGCATGGATCGGTACAGCCGAGGGACAAGTTCTCTCTCTCGACATCATGACTGGAACCACACACGACCATACAAAATCCTGCGGACTTAAAGGCGATGCCGTCAATCAACTTCTTGTAGATGCATACGACCATGTATGGATAGACACCAATCAGAAGATTATCGAATACAATCCAAAAAACAAATCGCTGTCTTCATATCCGGCACTCAACGGCCCTATGACACTTTACCGTTTTTTACCTTCTGCAGCATGTATGTCATTGGATGGAAAAATCCTATTTGGAGGCATTCCTGGAATATACGAGGCCACACCTTCAGGCAGATTGGACATGGAGAGCTCAGATACAAAAGTAACAATTACCGACATTTCAATAAGAGACAGTTCTTTGGTATTTACAGGAAACGGTTGGGCACCAAACAGCAGAATAACATTCAAATACGACGATACAGATCTTAAAATTTCATTTTCAACACTGGACCACACCAATGCCTCAAACATAAGATATGCATATCGACTTAAAGGCATCGACAAAGAATGGACTTTTACAGAAGAAGGAGAAAACACAGCGGCATACAAGCATCTGCCTGAAGGAAATTACGTATTCGAAGTAAAAGCGACCGACAGATATGGCGTATGGAGTAAAAACACAACAACTGTCAGCATCGTATGCACCCCACCGTTCTACAGAACATGGTGGGCATATACATTATATATTTCAGCAGGCATTGTTTTACTCACATTGACGGCAAGACACCTGGTACGCAAAACGAAGAAAGAGAGCGAAGAGCTCTACTCCGACAGCGTAGAACTCATGAAGATGAAGAACTATTTGGACAATTCCGCTGATGACAAAAAATCATCAGCCGAAGTATCTGTATCAAATATAGAATTTGCACAACTTGACAAGATTCTGCTTGACAAGATACTTAAAACAGTTGAAGAAAACCTGTCTGAACCGGACTTCGATGTCAATGCCTTGGCACAATCAATCGGAATGTCACGCTCTTCACTTAGCAGAAAACTTAAATCCATCACTGGACTTACTCCACTGGAATATATAAAGAAAATCAAAATGCAGCATGCTAAAAAGATGCTTGAAGATCCAAACAAGAATGTATCAGACGTAGCAATGATGCTCGGCTATTTCAATAGAAAACACTTTACAGGATGCTTCAAGGACGAATTCGGCATAACTCCAAGCGAATACCAAAAGAACATCCATGGGGCAGAAATGGAGCAAAAAGGGGATAAAAATGGGTAAATAAGCCCTAATCCCCATTTTACACCCGTCATTGCACCGTTGACAACACATGTTTCTGAAACAGTTTGCGTTCATTTGCATCTCTTAAAAACAAATTGCACATCACCACAAGATGTATGTCTGAAAACACAAAATACAGACTATAGCAGAATGCAAATACAACAACTGTATGTTCAACACGAGATTATTTGCAAATTGTTTATCTTTGCAATGTATGACCAAATGAAAAACAATATAATCAACAAACTTTTATGAAGACAAAAATCTTATTTCTCATGCTGTCGGCATGCTTGGCAAATGCAACAGCACAGGAAGCATCAGTAGCAGGTCCTGACGGCCAGCTCAAGGTGGACATCTACTGCCCTAAAGGAGGCGAAGCCGTATACACTGTAGACTACAACGGCACACGCATGCTCGAAAAGTCACCTCTTGGATTCAAGTCCAACATCGGCGATTTCAGCAAAGGTCTCACCCTCAATGCCAAGAACGGCAGAAGCATCGACACGACATACGTGCAGACACGCATCAAGAAGTCGAACATCCATTACAAAGCAAACGAGCTTACATGCTCCTTCACCAACGCCAAGGGGCAGAAGATGGACATAATATTCAGAGTAAGCGCCAACGATGTAGCTTTCCGCTATGCAGTACCCCGTCAGGGCGAAACAGGAAGCATCGTAATAAACGAAGAAGCCACAGGATTCAGATTGCCGACAGGTACAACCACCTTCCTCTCTCCGCAGAGCGACGCCATGATAGGCTGGAAACGCACAAAGCCAAGCTACGAGGAAGAATACATTCCTGACGACAAGATGGACACACGTTCAAAGTACGGCCACGGATACACCTTCCCTGCCCTCTTCAACATCGGTGGAAAAGGATGGGTGCTCGTGAGCGAGACAGGAGTGGACAGCCGCTACTGTGCATCGCGCCTGAGCGACTGCAAGGAAGGCAATCTCTACACAGTTGCATTCCCAATGCCGGAGGAAAACAACGGCAACGGAACATCGTCGCCGGCATTTGCACTTCCTGGAAAAACTCCTTGGCGTACAGTTACAGTGGGCGAAACTCTGCAGCCTATAGCAGAAACTACCGTCACATGGGACGTAGTAGAACCAGCCTACACCACCAAGCACAAATACAAGATGGGACGCGGAACATGGAGCTGGATTCTCTGGCAGGACGGAAGCATCAACTATGACGACCAGGTGAAATTCATCGACTTCGCAGCCGACATGGGCTATGAATACGTACTCGTGGACAACTGGTGGGACACACGCATAGGTCACAAGAGAATTGAAGATTTAGTGAAATACGCTCAGAGCAAAGGCGTAGATGTATTCCTCTGGTACAGTTCGAGCGGATATTGGAACGACATTGTACAGGGACCTACAAACCTGATGGACAACCCTATAAGCAGAAAGAGCGAAATGAGATGGATGAATTCAATCGGCGTAAAGGGTATAAAGGTTGACTTCTTCGGAGGCGACAAACAGGAAACCATGCGCCTTTACGAATCAATCCTGAGCGATGCCGACGACAACGGACTCATGGTAATCTTCCACGGATGCACCATTCCGCGCGGTTGGGAAAGAATGTATCCTAACTATGTCGGAAGCGAGGCTGTTCTTGCATCGGAAAATCTCGTGTTCAACCAGCACTTCTGCGACAACGAAGCATTCAACGCCTGCCTGCATCCGTTCATCAGAAACACTGTGGGATGCATGGAATTCGGAGGATGCGTGCTCAACAAGCGCCTCAACCGCAATAACGACGGAGGTACTACAAGAAAGACAAGCGACGTGTTCCAGCTCGCAACAGGAATTCTTTTCCAGAACCCTATACAGAATTTTGCACTTGCACCAAACAACCTCACCGATGCACCGAAAATCTGTATGGACTTCATGAAGCAGATTCCTACAGAATGGGATGAAACAGTATTCGTCGACGGTTATCCAGGACGCTACGCAGTACTTGCAAGAAAGCACGGTGACAAATGGTACATTGCTGGTATAAATGCGACCGACAAAGCCATGAACCTGAAAGTGACACTTCCGTTCATTGCCGGCAAGAACGTTCAGATATATGAAGACAACAAGAAAATGGAGCCTACGCTGAACAGCAAGAAAATCGGTTCTGAAGGCAAAATCACACTTACAATAAGACCGCAGGGAGGAACAGTTGTTGTAAGCGAATAAGCAATTTCCTCTGTGTCTATACAAGTTCAGACACAAACAACTACAAGCCGAAACAAAGCATTCGGTATATAACATGGTCAAGGGCTGAAATCTGCAAGAAAAGGATTTCAGCCCTTGATTTTTATCCGAGAATTTGTCTGCGAGCCTGTATCAGATAAATTCCGAGCGCCCGCAAAGATTTTTTTGAGCGCTCGGAATTTTTACCGCGAGCGCTCATAGTTTTCCACACAAGGGCATGAAGAAATAAAACGTATCTGCAGAAAGCGCAATCTGTACGAACACCGCAACGCATCTCTCTTAACATTGCACCAATGCAAAGTTGGTACGGATGAGAATTATTGTTAGTACGGATAAAATATATTGCAGACACAAATAAATAACAAATAAGACCGCCAGACAATTAAGTCTGACGGCCTCAAAAAGAAACTGTTATATCGATAAGATTATCTGCTCAGAAACATGCAATAAGCCAACGGCCTCGACAAGCAGATCACTCTGCTCCGACGGCGTTTCTCATCTTAATCTCCGAAGCCGACAAAGTGCGGTACCTCTTGGCGTCTTCGGCATGGCGCAGAAAAATGTTGCGGATTTCAGGCAATTCGCCTATTCCTTCATCTATGACATTAACCTTATAGCCTTCGCCGAGAAGAAGCCTCTGCCACTTCTGAAGTACAGATGTGCGGAAAGCATCGTCAGCTACAAACACACATGGAATAAGGTTGATGCGTTTCTGCTTGTCGCGCTTGAGCAATTTAAGGAGACTGCCCAATGATGGATAACCGTCGGCTACAGCGACGTAACTGTCTTCAAATCCCTGGTCGTGGAGCACATAGTCGAACATGGCGTAGGACTCGTTGCCCCCTACAGGAGAGCCGAAGCAGAGAAATACGTTGGCCGTCTTCTTCGTCGTGTAGATTTTCCCTAGAAGCTCTGCAACTTTTGAATAATCATCGACTGAATGAAATAGCGGTTCGCCGATACGGACACATTTGAAATCGGCTCGTGCACGCGAGGCTTCACGGCGCAGTACATCCATTTCGTCTCCGTCGACAATGTCTGAAGACTGAATAAGCACATGGGTGTAACCGTCGCGCCTAAGTTCGGCAAGAACTTCGGCCGGTGTCTTTTTATACAAGCCCAGCGAGGCCATCTGCCTTACAACGGCACGCGAGCTCCACGCTTCGCGGAAATCCATATCGGGAAAGGCGGTCTTCAGAAGCTGGTTGAACGGAGCAATTGTTCCTTGTTCGGCACTGGCTGACACTGTGCCGGAATGAACAACGACAAGCGCGGCCTTATCGCCATCGCGCATGTCTGCAAACATATCCGATTCTACACGGTTGTCCTGTCCGAATGCGGCAACCGAAAAAAACAGCATTACTGCTAAAATGAAGTTTCTCATAGTGGACTGACTGTGATTTTTCTTTATTATAAAATACTTTTTACGGTTCAGGTGATTCTTCAGACAAAAGGCTGATGCGCAATTTCGACATCGCCGACAAAAGTGCAGTAAGCAGATGTTCGACAGACGTGAAGTTTTCTTCTGAAGAATCAGGATGGTGCAGGCAGAAACGACCGTTTCCCTTGACAACGACTTTCAGTACAGAAGAGCCGGATGCGGTTTCTGGTGTCTCAACATCGACAGCACATCTGCCCAAAGCTCTACAAACGGCAGTATATTCTTTGCCGGCAACATCGCCTTCGACAATGACACTGCGTATATGGTCACCACTGTAGACGAATCGACCAGTGCTTATGTCATAAGAAATTCTTTTGTTTCCGAAACATTCATCAACAACACCTCTGAGGAACAAGTCTTCTGGAATGCCGGAGTTGAAACCGCGGTTCTTGTCAACCGACCATATTCTATCGGCAAACTGCATAGCAAGTGCAGCATTGCCCATGAGAACGGCAACAGCCTTTTTTGAAGTGTGCGCCATGCGTCTCAACAGACAAAGCACCTCGACATTGTCGGGAAACGAAAGACTGTCGAGCAGGCCATCAAGAAAAATGACCGGCACGTCTGAAAAAATGGCTTTTGCAATAATGACCTTATCGCGCTCGGCACGACTCAAAGTACGGATCTTACGATTGCTGAAATCTCCGATACCAAGCCAGTCGAGACAACGGCTTACTGCATTGCTGTCTTTTTCCGACATTTTTCGGCGGAAAGGCCAAACAGGCTTATGTCCATACACTATATAATCGGCAACCGATATGTTGCCGTTCGAAGCCGATTCTGAAGAAAAATATGCAACATGACGTGAGAGTTCGGCCTTTGAACAATCGCCCACCCTGCGCCTGCCAAGAAAGACATCGCCATCGAAACAAGGCTGCAGACCTGCAACTGTTTTCGCAAGGAGGGACTTGCCACCGCCGACAGGACCTACAACACAGGCCAATTCGCCATATTTCAAAGATGCATCAATACGACTGCCCAAAACTGTACTTTTGGAACCGCGTCCGAATCCGAAAGAAAGATTGCGCAACGATACGGCCGTTTCATCAGCCGTCATTTCCATATCAGAGTTCATTCCTATCTACCTATTTATAAGAAAACCATACGAAAACGGCAATTTGTATGCCGAAAACTTAGACACAGCAAAGTTATAAAGTTTCCATTTAAAGATTATACTTTAGCAAAAGCAAAATATATCTGCACGACCACTTACTCCCTGTTATTGAAGGGCAAATATGAAGCAAATAAAAAATTCAGTCAAAAAAGTTGTACTGTAACAAATATTTATTATATTTGAAACGTTTTCTATGAAAAACTGCATGCTCATGTGTAAACAATCGGTAGAAGCCCTATTGGGGGACATAACGACGCTGAATGTCGATGCAATAGTCAATGCGGCAAACAGTTCACTGCTGGGTGGAGGCGGTGTCGATGGAGCTATACACCGTGCAGCCGGACCTAAACTTCTGGAAGAATGCAGAACTCTCCATGGATGCAGAACAGGTGAAGCAAAACTGACAAAGGGATATAACCTGCCAGCAAAGTATGTAATACATACTGTAGGCCCAATCTACAATTCAAATTTAAAGAACAAAATGTCAGAACAATTGGCCGACTGCTACAGAAACAGCATCAGTCTTGCCGATGAAACAGGATGCAGATCGATAGCTTTTCCAGCTATCAGCACAGGAGTATACAGATATCCTGTAAAGGATGCAACCGAAATAGCCGTAAGGGAAACAATTGAATCACTGAAAACGCATACAGGAATAGAAAAAGTGATTTTCTGTTGTTTCGACCAATATACTCTTGAAACGTATAAGGAAATATTGAAAAAATATCTGTAAAATGAAGCAGATATAAAGTTTTCGATGTTGTGCAGTCAAAATGTGCAATGAGCGTCAAACGGCACTTTTTGTGCGCTGTGCTCGCAAACAGAGTTGACAAAAATCAAAAAAAATGATTTTTTTGCAGAAAAATTCATTTGCGATTTTATTGGTGCAAATCTATGAATATATATTTGCATCAGAAAAAAGAAAGGACATGGAAAACAGGCCGAAGTCTTAAGAAAAGGCCTGGAAAAAGATATTAATAGGTGTTTTTAAGGTAAAAAGGAAAAGGTAAAAGATTGTTTTTAGGTTTTCCTCAAATCCGCAACTAAGCTCTTCAGCGTCCTTCTTGCGTCTAAACGTCCTCTC
>OGHV01000123.1_pt1 | contig 58771 bp, 44 predicted proteins | sample 1571551 | NCBI WGS metagenome assembly OGHV01 (sample SAMEA2581960, study PRJEB24529) | metagenome | biome: Human gut stool | place: China | collected 2011 | reverse complement strand
GTTGCTCAGGTACTTAAAAAAAATATTTTATAATAGTGTTGCGGAATTAAGGATAATAATTTATTTGATTATGCTTATAACATCAGTCACGGATGTTTTGTCGATGGAGTGCTATGAAATATAATTGTATAATCTGTTATTTTGAAAAATTATGAGCAAGATAATAAGATGTTTTCTGACAGCTTTGCTGTTGTGTATTGCTGTTCAGAGTGGAGCGCAAAGCTATGATGATTTGTGGAAGCAAGTTGACAATTACCGCAAAAAGGATTTGCCGACGTCAGTGCAGAAAAGTGTCCTTGCTGTATATGAGAAAGCTCAGCAAGAAAAAAACTTTTCTCAGATGACAAAAGCTTTTGTCACCTTGATATCTTCGAGGTACAATATTTCTACTGACAGTTTTAAGGTTGATGCCGATAAGTTGGAGGCAATGATTCCAGAGTGTACAAACGACGTAGATCGTGCAGTACTGCATGTCATTGCCGGTGATGCTTATGCTCATGTTGCAAATGTTTCTGCAGGGCGTGATGCTGAGACAACGGAGCTGTATCGAGATTTGGCGAAAAAGCATTTTGCAGAGGCCTTGTCTGACAAACAGAAACTTATGGACGCCAAGACTGAGTCTTACGAGCCTTTGCTTGAAAAAGGCGAAGACAGCAAGTTCTATGGCAACGACATGCTTTCCGTTTTGACTGCTTTTATTGTTGAGAAAAGCGGAATGGGTTTCAAAAAGCAGATAGAGCTTTATGCTGAACTTGCAAAATTATATGGCACAAGAGGTAATAGAAACGGACAGCTTTTGATGGAGCTCAATAAGTTGTCTGCGCGCCGTATGCTCAACGTTGGAGATGGAGCATATATTGATGAGAAAAAATATTCATCGCTTTTGAAGAACTTGGTTGAAGATTTCGGCGATGCCGAGACTTGTGCCGATGTTTATGCAGAATTATTGAGACTGAATTGTGTAAACAAGCAAGAGAAGCTTTCTTTGTTGCGCGACGCTAAAGAACGTTTTACTGATGAAAAGTGTTTGAACTACTTTAACGGATTTGAAAAACATTTGCTGGCTCCGAAGCTATACGTACAGAAATATGAAGATGTTCAGCTCGCAGGCGATTCGATCGGTGTTGTTGTCGTTTCGGATAATGTAGATGATGTTGTAATAAAAATAAAGGATTCGAATAACGGGCGTATTGTATACGAGAAACTTTTCAGTCTCGACAGCAGGAATCTTAAGAATGACTCTTTTAAGTTGGCACCTCTTAAGGCCGGAACTTACAGCGTGATAGCAGAATCTAATGGCGTTTTTGATTCGGCAAAGATAACTCTCAACAGTTTCAGCTGTATGTTTATCGGTTATCCGAACGACCGTTTGTGCATTATTCCTGTTGATGCTCGCAGTGGAAAGATCTTGAAAGGTTGTCAGGTATATGTATCTGATGAAAATTCGAGAAATAAAAGTACTGCAAAGACTGTAGCATTGAAACAGGACGCTAACGGACGCATCTTTATAGATTTGAAAAAATATCGCAATTGGAAATGCACCGTGAGAAGAAAGGCCGGCGATGAACGCACCATGTATTGCTATGGCTATTCATATAATTATAATGATACCAAACCAGCAGAGCGTGTAACTTTATTTACCGACAGGGCTATATACCGTCCGGGTCAGACCGTACGTGCATCTTTGCTTGCTTATTTTATGGATGGCGATTCTGTTAGTGTGCAGAAGAACCGTGAGTATTCTGTTGACTTTTTTGATGCCAATGGAAAAGTCATATCCTCACAGAAGGTCGTTACAAACGAAATGGGATCTGCCGATATGGATTTTGCAATACCGAATAGTGGATTGACAGGATTGTATAGAATCGGCACAGGAAATTCGAGTAAAACTTTCAGAGTTGAAGAATATAAGCGACCTACGTTTACTGTTGATGCTACTGCTTCTTCTGGAACAATCTCTTTCGGTGATACGATAGATGTTGATTGTTCTGCAACGACATTCTTCGGTATGCCTGTTCAAGGAGCAAAAGTCAAGTATTATGTATCATGTCGTAACCGCGATTTCTGGTTGCGTTTTTATCGCGATTTATGGACTGTGCTTTACGATAGTGTTGCTGTAACAGACAATAATGGTCGTTTTTCAATACCTGTTTGTTTGGATAAAAAAATGCTTCAGCAAAAAGATGGAGTATTGGAGTACAGAGTTCAGGTTGAGGTGACTGATGTTGCCGGTGAAACGCAGAAGGCAGAATGTATTGTGCCGGTTTCAGAAAAGGCTTTCGGATTGCATGTCGAATCAGGCAAGACTGTATTGAAGTCTGCACTTGGAAATTCCGTAAAAATCTTGGCTCAGGACCTTTTGATGCGTAATATCAATGTTGAAGGAGAGTATTCTGTTTTTGAGAAATTCGGAACGGCAAAAGGCAAGAAAGTTGCAGAAGGTCGTTTCAAATCTGGAGACTTCTTGAATCTCGCCGGCTTGAAAGATGTTGCTTCTGGCAATTATCTGATAGAGTGTCTGGCTTATGATGCAAAAGGAAATAAGATTGAATGTCAGAAGAATATTGTTGTCTTCTCCAAGGATGACAAACGTATCAATTTGTCGGATAATTGGATATATGTTCCCGACAACGTCTTTGGAAAAGATAAGCCGGCAGACGTTTACTTTGCCTCAAAAGACAAAAACATAACTCTTTACTATGGTGCGTTTTCCGGTAATAAAGTTATTGATAGCAGATGCATAAATGTAAGTGATACCATTTGCCATTTCCATTTCAATTATGATGAAGCGTATGGCGATGGTTTGGCACTTGTGTTTGCTTACATGAAAAACGGTAAGGGTTTTATGGAGTCTGTAAATATCCTGCGTGGGCAGCCAAATAAGAAACTCAAGCTTACATGGAATACATTCAGAGATAAACTTAAGCCAGGAAGTGAGGAAAATTGGATTCTTAATGTAACTGACAGCACTGGTTCTCCAGTAAAGGCCGAATTGCTGGCAATGCTTTATGATGCATCATTGGATGAATTGTATGAGCACAACGTAGATTTCAATGTAAGTTTCGGGCGTAATGTTCCGTATGTTCAGCGTTCTGTAGCCCAGATGTCTGTTCCTATGTTCATTGGCCTTGATTTTAAAAATGAGCCGTTCGACGATGTGCTTAGAAAATTTACGGAACTTAAGGAGTGTTTTTCTAACTACGTTTTCGGAACCAGATTCTTCAAGCCGGCGCTTATGCGTACTAAGTCGGTTATGAACTCTGCGACTCCTATGGCCACTGGTTCTGCTGCTCTAAATATTTCAGAAATGGATGCAGTTGTCGAACAGGCTGTAGTCTCAGACGCTCCTGCCGTTTCTGATGAAGGATTGAGAAGCAATCTTTCAGAAACAGCCTTTTTCTACCCACATCTTATGTCTGATAATTCTGGCAATGTGCATATATCGTTCAAATTGCCTGACGGTCTCACAACCTGGCGTTTCAAGGGTGTTGCACATACAGAAGATGTTGATTATGGAAATATCTCTGCCGATGTTGTAGCAAGCAAGGATTTCATGGTTCAGCCTAATATGCCTAGATTTGTACGTATTGGTGATGACGCATCCATTGCTGCTAGAATTGTGAACAAGACAGATGGAACAGTTGAAGGAAAAGCTTTGTTGGAGCTGATTGATCCGGAAACAGGAAAAGTTGTATACAGTGAAAAGAAGTCATTCAAGGTTGATGCAGGACAGACAGGCCGTGTTGATTACGGTTTCAAACCTGATGCAGAACATCCGCTTCTGATTTGTCAGATTACGGCTGGCAATGAGACCTTCAGCGATGGCGAACGCAACTATCTCCCTGTACTGACTGACAAAAAATGGATAACAGAGTCTGTTCCTTTCTTTATTGATGGAATGGGAGAGAAGAAGGTTGATACCGGCAGCTTGTTCAATGACGGAAGCAAGACTGCAACCAATAAGCGTATGACGATTGAGTATGTAGATAATCCGTCATGGACTGTCGTTCAAGCTCTCCATGCAGTAGCTGTTCCTGATAACGATAATGCCATATCTTTGTCTGCATCTTATTATGCCAACAAGGCATTAGGTGCAATTGCTTCCAGATTGCCTAAACTTAGAACTCTGGTTGAGGCTTGGCGTGCTGAAACAGAAAAGAATGGTTCTCTTTCGAGTGAATTGGAAAAGAACAGCGAACTCAAAACGATGCTTTTGGAAGAAACCCCTTGGGTGATTGATGCGCAGAACGAGACAGAACAGCTCAGAATGATATCTGATATGTTTGATGAGAATCTTATGAACGTCCGTACTTCCGATGCTTTGGCAAAACTGAAGCGCTTGCAGCGTGCTGACGGTTCGTGGAGCTGGTTCAACGGCATGACAGGAAGCAGGTTGGTAACAGAAAACGTTTTGAAACATCTTGCAGAACTTTCAGCAGTAGCTTCTTTGGATAAGGATGCAAAAGATATGCTTGAGGATGGTTTCAGATATATCGATGCCGATGAACTCAAAAGATATGCTGAGATCAAAAAGCATTCAGGAAAAGATTGGACACCAGGTACGTCAGGTATAAACTACCTCTATCTTTCTTCTTTATACACTCACAAGATTAGTGCAGAAGTTGACTCCATGCAGAAAGATTATGCAAGTCGTCTTGCTGGAATTTCTGGAACTCTGGATATCGGCAATAAGGCGAAGCTGGCTTATATAATGAAAACTTTCGACAATATGTCAAAAGCATCAGAACTTGTTGCCTCATTGCGCGAATATACTGTTTACAGAAAGGATGTAGGACGTTATTACGATACGCCTAAAGCATATTATTCTTCTGTAGATTATAGAATCCCAGTACAGGTAGATGCAATGAAAGCTATGGCCGAAATGCGTTCTGATTTCAGCGATACAGATGATTATCTGCGCGACATGCAGCTTTGGCTTGTGCGACAGAAGCAGGTACAGGCTTGGGATAATCCAATCAATACTATTGAGGCTGTCAATGCTCTTCTTATGTACAATGGCGATTGGACTGTTCGTGAGAGTGCCGTACCTGAAATCAAATTAGGTAAGAATGAATTGCAGGTAAACAATCAGACTGCAGGAATAGGATATGTGAAGATTTCTGTGCCTGAGGATGTTTTGTCCAAGGGTGGCAACGTGCGTATAGACAAGAAGAGTGCAGGTTTGTCGTGGGGCGCTGTTTATGGACAGTGTCTGGAGGATATGGAGAGCCTTAAGAAGAGCTCGGGCGAGAGCGGACTTTCCGTAGATCGCCGTATGCTGGTAATGCGCAAAGATTCTACTGGTGCAAATGTTTGGCGTGAATTGCGCGATGGCGAGCGGCTTGCAGTAGGCGACAGAGTAAAAGTAAGACTTGTAGTAAGTGCCGACCGTGATATGGATTTTGTTCAGGTTCGTGATCAACGTGCCGCTTGTATGGAGCCTGTATCGCAACTTTCCGGCTATAGGTTTGGCAACGGTCAAGGTTTTTATGCTGCTGTTCATGATTCTTCGTCTGATTATTTCTTTGATATATTCAGAAAAGGAACTTGTACAATAGATACAGAGATGTATGTTACTCGTTCCGGCGTTTATAAGCAGGGCATAGCTGAGGCACAATGTGCTTATTCTGCTTCGTTTGTCGGAAGAAGTGCTTCTGGAACCGTAAGTGTAGAGTAACAGCAAGCTTATACGTTTTTTAAAAGATACATGCAGTCGTGGTCATATATACCAGATTGCATGTATTTTTTTCTTTTGAATCTATACTAGTTGTATATTATTGTTGCCTCTGCGTTCACCTTTCGCTATATTTGGATAATATAGGATGCGGTTCGGCATAGTCAACCTGAAAACGATTGTTTTCAATTTGCCTCTGCGCTCACCTTTCACTATATTTGCACTTAGTATTAAACACTTAAATTAATATCATGAATAAAGATTTTTGCCTTAAGTCGGTATTTGTGTCATTTATGCTGCTTGGATGCGGTTCTTCTTTGTTGGCACAAGTGCGTAAAGAGATTCTTTTGCAAGACAATTGGAAATTTTCACAAACTGATGCGTCTAGTCAGTCTAGTGTTGATTTCGATGATTCTAAGTGGAAAACTGTTTCCGTTCCTCATGATTGGGCTGTAAGCGGCCCTTTCGATAAGAAAATAGATATGCAGGTTGTTGCTATCGAACAGAATGGAGAAAAGATTCCTACAGAGAAGACTGGACGTACCGGCTCGCTTCCTTGGATTGGACATGGATGGTACAGAACAAAATTTTCAGTACCTGATGAATATGGACGTGCAGTTCTGCTCTTTGATGGTGCTATGGCTGAGCCTGTAGTTTATGTGAATGGTCAGAAAGCTGGTGAATGGAAATATGGATATAATTCATTCTATATCGATGTTACACCTTTCGTAAACAAGGACGGTAAGGAAAATACTCTTGCCGTTAGACTTAATAATGTAAAGGAGAGCAGCCGTTGGTATCCAGGTGCAGGTTTGTACCGTCCGGTAAAGCTTATTATGACAGGTAAGACTGCGTTTGATGTGTGGGGTGTAAACGTTAAGACTGCTTCTGTAGACAGTGAAGGTAATGCCATTATTGATGTTTTTGCCGATGTTGAAGGATATAAAGGCAAGAATCTTAATGTTGAATATAAGGTTACTGAGTATGGTGGCAGAGCCAGCAAGATTTTGGCCGGTGCCGGCTCTTCACGTGTTTTCAGCAACGGAACAGCAAATACGTCTATAGAGATAACGGATGCAAGACTTTGGTCTCCAGAGACTCCGAATCTTTATGCTCTGAATTTGTCGCTTGTTGAGATCGCGGACGATGGTACTAAGAAAGTTCTTGATGAACAGATGGTGAAATTCGGTATACGTACAATCTCTTTTGACCAGAAGAACGGATTTATGCTGAACGGAAAGACACGCAAATTCCAAGGTGTATGTCTCCACCACGATCTTGGTATGCTTGGTACTGCAGTCAATAAGTCTGCATTGGCAAGACAGATAAAGCTCCTCAAATCAATGGGATGCGACGCTATACGTACAAGCCATAACATGCCGTCGAAGTGGCAGATTGAACTTTGCGACTCTTTGGGTATGATGGTTATGGCCGAAAGTTTCGATGAGTGGAAGCGTGCTAAATGCCGTAATGGCTACAATAGATTCTTTAATGAGTGGTTTGAGAAAGACCTTACTAACCTTGTGATGAACTACAGAATACATCCTAGTATCGTTATGTGGAGTATCGGTAACGAAATTCCGGAACAGGGAGTCAAGGATGGAGGACGAATTGCATATAGGCTCAAAAAAATTGTTCATTCTTTGGATGATACGAGACCTGTTACAGCAGGCATAAATGGAGTAGGAGCATCTATCAATACGGGTTTTGCCTATGCGTTGGATATACCAGGTTTGAATTATCATACAGGTGATTACAAGATGGTATATGAAAAGATGGACAAGGGATTTGTACTTGGCAGTGAGACCGCATCAACTGTAAGTTCACGTGGCGTTTATAAATTCCCTGTTGTCAAGGAAAACATGAAGAAATACGATGATGGCCAATGTTCAAGCTATGACCTTGAGGCCTGCAGCTGGAGCAACATTCCGGAATACGATTGGTTCCTTCAGGATGACCAGCCATGGGTGATAGGCGAATTTGTATGGACTGGTTTCGATTATCTTGGAGAGCCTACGCCATACGATGAATACTGGCCGTCAAGAAGCAGCTATTTCGGTATTTTCGATTTGGCTGGACTTCCAAAAGACCGTTATTACCTGTACCGCAGCCGTTGGAACAAGGAGCAGGCTACAATTCATCTGCTTCCGCATTGGACTTGGCCTGGACGTGAAGGCGAAGTAACTCCTGTATATTGCTATACGAACTATCCGACTGCAGAACTTTTTGTCAACGGTAAGAGTCAAGGCAAGATCAGCAAGAATCCTGCTGAACTTCTCGACCGCTACAGATTGCGTTGGAACGATGTCAAGTACGAACCGGGTGAACTGAAAGTCGTTGTATATGACGAGAACGGAAAAGAGGCCGGACAGCAGATTGTACGTACGGCCGGCAAACCGCACCACATAGAACTTTTTGCCGATCACGGAGTAGAAGGAGCACCGGCTTCGCTCAGCAGTATGAGTGCTACGGACGATCCTTCATGCTTCCCTGTGTCTGAACCTATAATTGCCGATGGTCAGGACATTGTTTTCGTAACAGCTAGAGTAGTGGACAAGAATGGAGTTGTATGTCCTGAAGCATCAAATCAGCTTAACTTCAAGGTTAAAGGAAACGGATTCTTCCGTGGTGTATGCAACGGCGATGCAACTTCGTTGGAAGTATTTACAGAACCTACAATGAAAGCATTCAAAGGCGCTCTTGTTGTTGGGGTTCAGACAACCACAGAACCTGGTGATATAGTTCTTACAGTTAGTGGAAAGGGCCTGAAGAGCGCATCTCTCAAACTCAAGTCAAAATAATTCAGATTAGAAATTTCAGGTTTATTTGAATTTCTTTTTTGATATAAAATCGGCAGGATAGGCGTACGAGTGCTTATCCTGCCGTGTTTTTAATATATCTGATTCGTCTTATGAAATTCCCGTTTTTATTCTAACATTTTCTTTTGTTTGTCCTCACAGCAGAAGCATGTGTTGTTAGCACGGTTGCGATATATCCTTATTTATCTTCCGTATTTTTTCTCGAACACATCCTTGTTTTTGTTGCCCCATTCCAGCATGGCATCAATTATGGGTATCAGGCTCATGCCGAGCGACGTGATGGAGTATACTGAACGTGGAGGTTGTTCAGCGAAGGCTGTCTTTTCTACCAATCCATCTTCTACCATTTCTCTTAATTGCATGTCCAGAACCCTAGGCGTGGCTTCTGGCAATGCTTTATGCAGTTCGCTTGGACGCATGGATTTGTGGCGCAGTTCATCGAGTATGCATGATTTCCATTTGGAATCAATAAGACTCATTGTGAGTCTTAAAGGGCAATCCATATCTATAGGTATCTTCCTTTCGTACATAAAATATCGTTTTAGACAAAGTTACAAATATCGTGATAAGAACGCGTATAGTGAATAAATTTTCAGTATCTGAATAATTTTTCAGTACTTGTATGGACTGCATCTACCATGTAATTTTGTGGCGTAACAAATCTATTGAATTATGAGAGCAAGTATTTCAGAGTACAAGGCAGTTGAAGAAGCTGCCATGAAGTTTGTGAAGAGTGTTGCAGAAGGCAACAGCAGATATGCAAAAGAACTGTTTACAGACGAAGCTGTTCTTTTCGGTTTCTTGGACGGCAAGTTGGAACATGGTTCTATAGAACAGTTCTATCATAATGTTGATACGGTCGGAGGCGGTACGGATTTCAAAGCACGCATCGACATTGTGTCTATTGAAGAAACTGTTGCAGTAGTAAGAGTTTTGGAAGAGAATTGGGGAGGCAGAATTGATTTTACCGATTATTTGCTTCTGTTGAAGATCGACGGTGTTTGGAAGTGTGTAGCGAAAGCTTATAATCAGAATTCAGATACAATCAAGAAATAATAGTTCGGTAAAAAAATTGTGGGGTGGTGCATGCTTTGTGTGCATCTCCTCTTTGTTTGGAATCATTTGTTGCTAAATAACAGAAAAAGGTCGCATTGAAATGCGACCTTTTATCTTTTGTCTATTGTAACAGCATTTATGCTTCTGGAGCTACAGGCTCAACAGAAACTGTGCTTCTGTCCTTGCGTCCCTTAGTGAACTTAACGATTCCGTCTACAAGGGCATACAATGTGTGATCACTACCCATACCTGTGTTCTTGCCAGGGTAATGCTTTGTTCCTCTTTGGCGTACGATAATGTTGCCAGCCTTGGCGAACTCACCACCGTATATCTTCAGACCGAGTCTTTTTGAGTGTGACTCACGGCCGTTCTTTGAACTACCTACACCTTTCTTATGTGCCATTTTTCTACTCTTTTTTAAATTTGTTAAGCAATAACTTGTTTGATTGTCAATTCAGTAAACTGCTGACGGTGTCCGTTCAGCTTGCGGTGACCCTTTCTTCTCTTCTTGTGGAAAACAAGAACCTTGTCGCCTTTTACAAGCGGTGTTATTACTTCACAAACAACCTTTGCACCTTCTACTGTAGGAGCTCCTACTGTTACAGTTCCATTGTTGTCAACCAGCAATACTTTTTCAAATTCAACAGTTGCCTGAGCGTCTACATCCTTGATGTGATGTACGAACAATTTTTTGCCTTCTTCAGCCTTGAACTGCTGACCGTTAATTTCTACGATTACGTACATTTTATTTTTTTTGTTAAACGGGTTTGACCGAGAGGCGAAGCCATCACGTAGCTTGCTTTTTGTGGCCTCGTCGGCATAAATCGGATGCAAAGATACACTTTTTGTTAATAGCGTCAAAATTTGTAGGTGCTAAAAATCTTGGTTTTGTGGTTTTTATCTTTCTGAAGTTCAAATGCTCTATGCCGTTTTGCCATTTTGTTGCAGTCTTTTGTCCAGAAAATGTGTTCATAACAAAAAAGACCATCCGTGCTTCTCAGCAGGGATGGCCCTCAGAAAACCATAATTAGGTTACTCTTATAGAGACAATAAATATATATCTGATATTTTTGATATATATGCTTTGTTGTTATTCAACACCGCCTCCAAGTGACTGATACAGGCTGATGGTGCTCTGTATTTCGTCGTTGTAGTTGGATATCTGTGAAAGCTGTGCCGAAAGGAGTGTCTGTACGGCAGTCAATACTTCCAGATAGGTTGTTGAACTGTTCTGCATAAGCAGTTTTGTGCTTTCTACAGCACGTTCCAGAGATTCAACCTGCTTTTCGTAGAGGTTGCGCTTGTTGTTTGCGTTCTGCAGCTGGGCAAGTGTCGTGTTGATTTCAGCACCTGCGTTCAGCAATGTCTGCTGGAACTGTATTTCTGCCTCCTGATACTGCGCTTTTGAAATCTTGTACTGTGCGTTGATTTCGCCGCGTGCGAATATAGGCTGTGCAAGTGAGGCAACAGCAGTAAGAAGCATCTTGCCTGGATCAACAATCATTCCGCCACCAGAGTTTGTCCATCCTGCCATACCTGAGAGGTTTATAGAAGGGTAGAATGCCGCTCTCGACTGGTTGACTGTATAGAATGAAGCTGCAAGTGCATGTTCTGCCATTTTAACATCCGGTCTGTTGCCGAGAAGACTTACAGGAATACCTGAAATGAAGTCAACCGGTGCTTTCCAGTCGTAAATGCTTCCTCTTTCTATCATGTGAGGAGTTTCTCCGAGCAGAGCGCAGAGGGTGTTCTCTACTTCTGTTCTAGAAGCCTTGATGTCCTCAACCTGAGTGCAGATTGAATAGTATGTACCTTCCATCTGTGATACAGAAGCTTCGTTCATTCTTCCTGCTTCTTTCATCACTTTTGTAGCATCTACATATTCTTTCCAGCTGTCGGCAGTCTGCTGTGCCAGCTTTAGCTGTTCGTCGAGCATAAGCAGAGTGTAGTACATGTTTGCCACGTTTGCTATGAGGCTTGTCTGTACTGCCTGTCTTGAAGTCTTGTTCTGCTCGTAGAGTGCTTTAGAACGCTCTTTTGCATTGCGCAGGCTTCCGAATGCATCTATCTGCCATGATACGTCAACAGGTATTGAATATGATTTTGTAGCCTTGTTGAAGTCCCAGCTGCTGATTGTGCCGGAAGGATCGAACGACAATGAAGGGAGGAACGCAAGTTTTGATGCGTGGAGTGTAGCCTTAGCTTCCTGTATCTTGAGATCGGCTGTTCTTATGTCTGAGTTGTTTTTCAGTGCACTGTCAATCAGCACCTGGAGGTGTGCATCCTGAAACATTTCCCTCCAGTTTGGCAGAGAATCATATCCGGCCTCATTGATTGTGCCGCAAAGCTCTTCTGTCTTTATGTTCTCAGGACGTTCATAAGAGCTGTACAGGCCGCAGCTGCTGAGAGCTGCGGTCGACAGTATGATGGTTGTCAATTTAAGTTTTTTCATTGTTCTAGAAGATCTTCATGTTTTGAAAAATCGAGAGGCTTGAACTTCTCCTGTATATATTCGAATGCAATGAACAGAGCCGGTACGATGAAGAGGAGAGCCAGTGTACCGATGACCATACCTCCGACAACTCCGGTACCGAGTGAACTGTTACCGTTTGCACCTACACCTGTTGAGAACATCATAGGGAGCATACCGAATATCATTGTGAGCGCTGTCATGAGGATAGGTCTCAGACGAACCTTAGCGGCTGAATATGCAGCCCAACCGAGGCTCATACCTCTGTGACGTCTTGCTGTCGCGAACTCTGTCAACAGGATGGCTGTCTTTGCAAGAAGTCCGATAAGCATGATCATACCGGTCTGGAGGTAAATGTTGTTTTCAAGTCCCATGACCTTTGCAAACAGGAATGAACCTGCAAGTCCGAACGGAACTGACAGTATGACTGCCAATGGTACCCAGTAACTTTCATAGAGCGCACTGAGGAGGAGGTAGATGAATACGACGCAGAGAGTAAGGATTATACCAAGTCCTACACCGCTTCCGCTGGCCTCTTCTCGAGATATACCGCTGAATTCGTAAGTGTAACCTGTAGGGAGCATTTCTTTTGAAACTTCCTCGATAGCCTTGATGGCCTGACCTGATGAGTATCCGTCAGCCGTCATGATGCTGGCTGGGATTGAAGGGAAGAGGTTGAATCGGTTGAGCACCTGTGCTCCGAGAACTCTTTCAAGTTTTACGAACTGGCTTACTGGAGCCATCTCTCCATTTGAGTTGCGTACATATATGTTGTTCAGGGCTGTTTCGTCAAGTCTGTACTTAGGGTCAGCTTGGAGCATAACTCTGTACACCTTAGAGTATTTGTTGATGTTTGATACGTAAGAACCTCCACAGTATGTTCCAAGCTCGTTGAGCACTGTTGCTGGAGAGATTCCTGCACGTTTGCACTGAGCAGCATCTACATCGACTTTATACTGAGGGTAGCTCATACTGAATGTTGTATATGCAACCTGGATTTCAGGACGTGCATTGAGAGCTCCAAGGAACTTCATGGCCTGAGCATAGAATGTGTTCATGTCGCCTCCTGTTCTGTCCTGCATGTTGAGGTCGATAGAGTTACCTGTACCGTATCCTGGAATCATACCTGGTGCGAACACCATAACCTGTGCATTTGTGTACTGCGAGAACTGTCCGTTAAGTCTTGCTACGAGTGCACTCTGGCTGTGTTCTGCGCCTTCACGTTCGTCCCATGGCTTCAATTTTACAATGTATGTACCGAATGAAGTACTCTGACCACCGATAAGGCTGTATCCTTCAATCTTTGCGTAGCTCTTTACCTCAGGGCTGTTCTTTATTGGAGCTTCCAGTTCGTCAAGAACCTTCTTTGTCTCTTTCAGTGTACTACCTGGAACAGCGTTGATGTTGACGAATATAGTACCGACGTCTTCATTAGGAACCAAACCTGTCTTTGTAGTCTTCATGAGGACAACGAGTGCAACGAGCGAAATTGCGATAGAGCTCCAAACAAGCCACTTGCGGCGCAAGAAGAACATTACTCCTTTGAGGTATTTGCCAAGTGTAGCGTTGAATGCAACGTTGTATGCAATTCTGACTCTGTTTGAGAATGACTTCTTCTTTGCATCTTCTGCATTTGCCGGTTTCATAAGGATGGCGCAGAGTGCAGGAGAGAGTGTCAACGCATTGATGGCTGAAATACCTACGGCAACAGCAAGTGTAATACCGAACTGAGTGTAGAATATTCCGGCTGTACCTCCGGTAAAGCAGACCGGCACGAACACGGCCATGAACACGAGTGAACATGTGATGATGGCGCTTGTTACTTCGTTCATCGCATCTCTTGTTGCAAGATATGACGACTGATAACCTTCTTCGAGTTTGGTCTGAACGGCTTCGACCACGACAATGGCGTCGTCCACAACCGTACCGATCGCAAGAATCAAGGCGAACAGCGTAAGGAGGTTGATAGAGAATCCGGCCAAACTAAGAGCCATGAACGTACCGATAAGAGATACAATAAGCGATATGGTCGGGATGAGTGTGGCCTTGTAGTCCTGAAGGAAGAAATATACTACCAATGTTACGAGGATTATGGCCTCGATGAGGGTCTTGATAACTTCTGATATTGATGCATAGAGGAAGTCGTTTACATTCTGGAGCACTTCAACTTCAAGTCCTTTAGGTAGGTTCTCTTTCTGCTCGTCGAGGAATGCGTTTACATTGTTTACAACTTCTGTAGCGTTTGAACCGGCTGTCTGGAATACGATACACTGACATCCTGGATGTCCGTTTGTTTCACTGGCAACCTGATATGAAACGGCACCGAGTTCAACTTCTGCAACGTCTTTGAGTCTGAGGACTTCACCGCTTTCAGTAGATGTGATGACCATGTTCTCAAACTGTTCAACGTCTTCGAGTCGTCCTGTATAGTTCAGGTTATACTGGAATATGTTGTCCGAGTTTTCCCCGAGGGCACCGGTTGATGCTTCAATGTTCTGTTCTCCAAGTACGGCTGTTATGTCCGACGGAACGAGGTTGTACTGTGCCATGACTTCCGGATTGAGCCATATACGCATTGCATAGTCATTACCCAATGTGTATGCTTCACCGACTCCCGGTATACGTGCAACCTGTGTCTGGAGGTTGATCTTCATGTAGTTGGAGATGAAGTCTGCGTCAAATGTGTTGTCCGGTGAATACAGTGAGAAGATCTCAAGCATTGAGTTCTGTCTCTTGAATGTTGTCACACCGATCTTTGTAACTTCAGAAGGGAGCAGACCTTGAGCTGTAGCCACACGGTTCTGCACGTTTACAGCTGCCATATCCGGGTCGGTACCCTGCTTGAAGTATACTGTGATTGATGCAGATCCGGAGTTTGTGGCTGTAGATGTGATGTAGTCCATGTTTTCTACACCGTTGATAGCTTCCTCTATAGGTACTATCACTGATTTCTGTACTGTGCTGGCACTTGCACCTGTGTATGTTGCACTTACAACAACCTGTGGAGGGGCAATGTTTGGGTATTGCTCTACCGGCAGGGTGATGAGTGATATGATACCTACCAGTACGATAAGTATTGAAATCACTGTTGCAAGTACAGGTCTTTTAATAAAAGTTTCTACTTTCATTTGTCTGGTAATTTAAATATTACTGTGTTTGCCTGCTGTTTGGTTTCGTGCTTGTGTTTTTTGCTGTGTCGAGCAGCGTGTTTCTGCATCAGCAGGCATCCATCTTTTTATGCTTGTATTCTATGTTTCTGCCTGTCGGACATGAACCGTTAGGCTCTGTTCGGGCAGATGTCTCAGCATTTTCCGGGATCTTGTTATTTGATCTGTGTTCCTTCTCTTACAAGTCCGGCACCTGTTGCAACAATTTCGTCTCCAGCCTTCAGACCGTCAAGAACAATATATTCTTTTCCGTTGCTGATTTTTGAAACGTTGATTATCTGTGATTTTGCCTTTCCGTCAACAACCTTGTAGCATACAGTCTTGTCCTGCAGAGCAAATGTTGCCTCCTGAGGGATTACAATGACGTTGTTGTATGTTACCGGCATGATAACGCTTCCTGTAGCACCGCTGATGAGGAATTTGTTTGCGTTAGGGAATTTTGCTCTAAGGCTTATAGTTCCTGTTGAAGTGCTGATGTTGCCTGTTGCAGTCTCAACCTTTCCCTTTTCGCTGTAAACTGTTCCGTCGCTGAGCTTGAGCGAGATGAGTGGCATGTTCTCTACGGCCTTTTCGAGTGAACCGTACTGACGTGCAGTTTCGATGGCGTCTTTTTCCGGCATAGAGAAATATATGTACATTTCAGAATTGTCGGAAACGGTTGTGAGTGACTGTGGCATTGATGGTCCGACAAGTGCACCGAGCCTGTAAGGCAGTTTGCCTACAACTCCGTCAGATGGGCTCTTTACAGAACAGTATGACAAGTTGTTGTTTGCAATTGTAAGCTGGGCTTTAGCCTGTGCCAATGTAGCTTTAGCTGTGAGAAGTGCGTTCTCTGAAGTCTTGAGATCGTATTCAGAAACAACTTTCTTGTCGAAAAGATTCTTTTCGCTCTTGTAGTTGAGTTCGGCTGTTGCGAGTGATGCTTCTGCAGCTCTGACGTTGGCCTTTGCTGTTTCTACCTGTGCTGCGTATGGAACCTGATCTATTACGAAAAGAACCTGTCCTTTCTTTACGTTTTGGCCTTCTGTAACACACAGCTTTGTCAGCTTTCCAGAGACTTCAGGATAAATTTCGATGTCCTGACGTCCGCGGATTGTAGCAGAGAATGTTTTTTCCAGATTTCTGTTTTCGGCCTTTACCTTCATTGTCTCGTACTTAGCCTGTGGCATGCTTTGCTGCTGTTGGCCGCATGACACGAATACCATGCAGCTGGTAATTGCTGCAATAGGAAAAACATGTTTGATTTTCATAAAAATATTGATTGATACCATTAAAAAATTATATTGTCTCTTTTGTCTCTATTTATAACATCCTAAATACGAGTGCAAAGTTAATCCTAATGCTATTCTTGGAGTTTTCCTTAATAAAACAAAGATTTGCCTTTTTAATACCATTACTTGGCCGTTTATGTCTAAAAAGGTAATTTTGTGTTTAGAAAATGAACTTTTTATGAAAAATAATCTGTTGTTCACGGAAAAAGAAGATTTTATTGTCAGGAAAATCTCTTCTCAAGAATTCGAACGAGGACCGGTATTGATGAGTTATGGTGCATTGCTGCATTGCACACGAGGAAGTGCCAAGGTTGAGATTAATGAACATTCTTATATTCTTGAGGCAAACACAAACATAAACATTGTTCCAAATGATATAGTTGCAGTTATAGACGCGTCGACAGATCTGGAAGTGCTTTGTTTTGCTTATACCCAGGATTTCTTTCAGACTGCATGTCTCAATCTTGAAAGAGGTGTGTTCCTTTTCTTTCACCAGAACCCGTCTTTCAAGGATCAGTATCCGATTTCGTCATGGATAACCAATATTTTCTCGATGCTGTTTGACATCAACGACGAGCATGATTGTCGTTACCGTGTACAGATGGCGCAGCTTCAGTTCCGTTTTCTGCTGATGGGGTATTATAATTATGTGAGCCGTAATTTCCCGTCGGTGATGGATGTTGTCACATCCAATCGTTCGCAGGAACATTTCAAGCGTTTCATGCAGTCTGTTTCGCAGCATTATCTGGAGTCGCGTGAGGTTCTTTTTTATGCAAACGAACTTTGCATATCGCCAAAACACCTTAATAATATAGTAACAAAGATTTCGAACCATACGGCAAAGGAGGTTATAGACAGGTTTGTAATTACTCGTCTGAAGAATACTCTCATGACTACGGAGCTTACAATAGCGGAGATTTGCGATATGTATAACTTTCCTAATCAGTCATTCATGAGCCGGTATTTCAAAAAGCATACGTCTCTTTCTCCAGGTCAGTTCAGAAAACGGGAACGCTGATGCACTTCTGCACGTTTCTCTTCGGTAATGTGTACGTATGCGCGCTCGCGCTGTTTTTTTCGAGCGCTCATAATTGTTGTCGCGAGCCCTCGCGGTTAGATTGCTGAGCGCCCGCAATATTTCATTATGTTAAGAATTCGTCGGTTACTGATTTTAAAACGTGTTGTTTTTTAAGGTGTTGACTTCTGTCGCTTGAATATAAAAAATAAGTGACTGTGATCGGCGGTTTGTTTAAAAAGATGAGTTTTTTATTGAAAAACTTGTCTGTTAATTGAAAAAATACTAATTTTGCACGCTGTTTTGAGTACAGACACATGAAAACAACAATATAATATAAGGATATGTCGAAAATTTGTCAGATTACAGGAAAGAAGGCAATGATAGGAAACAACGTTTCTCATTCATTGCGTAGAACAAAGAGACATTTTGATGTCAATCTGTTCACTAAGAAATTCTACTACGTAGAGGAAGATTGCTGGATTGTGCTGAATGTCAGCGCCGCAGGACTTCGTATAATTAACCGCATCGGATTGGATGCCGCATTAAAGCAGGCTGTCAACAAGGGCTACTGTGAATGGAAAGACATTCAGGTGATAGCATAATCAATAGGAGATCATAGAAATGGCAAAGAAAGCAAAGGGCAATAGAGTACAGGTAATACTTGAATGTACTGAGATGAAGGAAAGCGGTCTTCCAGGAACATCACGCTACATCACAACAAAGAACCGCAAGAATACTCCAGATCGTCTGGAACTTAAGAAGTATAATCCTATCCTTAAGAGAGTAACAGTTCATAAGGAAATTAAATAATTGAAACCACATGGCAAAGAAAACAGTCGCAACCCTTCAGAACAAAGACGGACGTTCTTATTCTAAGGTCATCAGAATGGTAAAGTCTCCTAAAACTGGTGCTTACGTATTCGATGAGAAGATGATTCCTGCTGAAACAGTAAAGGATTATTTCAAGAAATGATAAACTCCCGTTATGACGGGATATTGCATAAAGAAACCTCTCCACGTATGATGGAGGGGTTTTTTTGTTGTTTTTTGTCACCTTTGTGCTTTAAAGATTGTATCTTTGCAGTGATAATTATCGATAATTTTGTTTTTACATGGGATTTTTTGATTTGTTTTCCAAGAAAAAGAAGGAAACGCTTGACAATGGACTTGCCAAGACAAAGGAAAGTGTGTTCGGAAAGATAGCACGTGCCGTTGCCGGTAAGTCGAAGGTTGATGAAGAAGTACTTGACAATCTGGAGGAGGTACTCATCACGTCGGATGTCGGTGTGGATACAACTTTGGAGATTATCCGCAGGATTGAGGAACGTGTGGCACGCGACAAGTACGTCAATACTTCGGAGCTCAACAGTATTTTGAGGGAAGAGATAGCAGCATTGCTGGTCGACAATAATTCTGAAGATACTGATGGATTCAAGATTCCTGAGGGCAGAAAACCTTACGTTGTCATGGTTGTAGGAGTGAACGGAGTAGGAAAGACTACTACAATCGGCAAATTGGCTTATCAGCTGAAAAAGCAGGGACTGAATGTCTACCTGGGTGCGGCTGATACTTTCAGAGCCGCAGCCGTTGAACAGCTTTGCATTTGGGGTGAACGCGTGGGAGTGCCTGTGATCAAACAGCAGATGGGTGCTGATCCGGCTTCAGTTGCTTATGACACTGTAAGCTCTGCTGTTGCAGGTGGTGCCGATGTTGTTCTTATTGATACAGCTGGACGTTTGCACAATAAGGTAAATCTGATGAACGAGCTGACTAAGATAAAGAATGTCATGCGTAAGGTTGTACCTGGAGCGCCGGATGAGGTTCTGCTGGTTCTTGACGGTTCTACAGGACAGAATGCATTTGAACAGGCAAAACAATTTACGAAGGCTACGGAAGTAACATCTATGGCCATAACCAAGCTTGACGGTACTGCTAAAGGCGGTGTGGTTATAGGTATTTCACAACAGTTCAAGATACCTGTTAAATATATCGGCTTAGGCGAGGGTATGGAGGATTTGCAGCCATTCAACAGAGCTGAGTTCGTAAACTCTCTCTTCGGCGACAATTGATGTCTGCCTAAGGCGTGATCGCATGGTTTCTTGTTGAATATGGCCGTGTCGGCAAAAGATAAATACAGACTATCGGATGAGAAAAAATACAGTGGATATTATAACGCTGGGGTGCTCAAAGAATCTTGTTGATTCAGAAAAACTGATGAGGCAGCTTGAACTAAATGGTTACAAGGTTACGCATGATTCTGATTGTCCCAGAGGAGAGATTGCAGTCATAAATACTTGTGGGTTTATCGGAGACGCAAAAGAAGAATCCATAAATATGATATTGGAGTTTTGCCAGGCCAAGGAAGAAGGAAGGCTTAAGAAACTTTACGTCATGGGTTGTCTTTCTGAACGCTACCTTAAAGAGCTGGGCAAGGAAATTCCGCAGGTTGATAAGTTTTACGGAAAATTCAATTGGAATGAACTTATTTCCGATTTGGGCAAGGTGTATATGGAGGATCACCGAATAGAGAGGTGCATTACTACTCCTAAACATTATGCCTATCTGAAAATTTCCGAAGGCTGTGATCGCCATTGTGCTTATTGTGCTATTCCTATTATCACGGGAAGGCATGTTTCGCGTCCGATAGAGGAGATTGTGGATGAAGTAAAGATGCTGGTTGAGTCTGGTGTAAAGGAGTTTCAGATTATTGCTCAGGAACTGACGTTTTACGGACTGGATCTTTATGGACGCAGATGCATTGCCGAATTGGTGGAGCGCATTTCGGATGTCAAGGGTGTGAAGTGGATAAGGCTTCATTATGCTTATCCTCATGATTTCCCAGAGGATTTGTTCAAGGTTATGCGCGAAAGAAAGAATGTGTGCAAATACATGGACATTGCGTTGCAGCATGTCAGCACCAAGGTGTTGACCAATATGAGACGCCATGTAACCAAAGAAGATACTTATGCTCTTGTAGAACGTTTCAGAAAGGAAGTTCCAGGCATTCATTTGCGTACAACGCTTATGGTAGGATTTCCGGGAGAGGGCGAAGAAGAGTTTGAGGAGTTGAAGGAATTTGTCCGCTGGGCTCGTTTTGATAGGATGGGGGCATTTGCCTATTCTGAAGAAGACGGAACTTATGCGGCAAGGCATTTCAAGGACGAGGTGCCGGATGAAGAGAAACAGCGCCGTTTGTCAGAACTAATGGCCATTCAGCAGAATATTTCTGGTGAACTGAGTCAGGCAAAAGTCGGTAAGGTTTTCAAAACAGTGATAGATCGTGTTGAAGGCGATTATTATATCGGTCGAACAGAATTTGATTCTCCAGAGGTTGACCCCGAAGTGCTTATTCCTGTTGACAACGGTAAGCTCCGTATTGGATGTTTTTATAATATCCGCATAACCGATGCTGATGATTTTGACCTTTACGGTGTAAGAGAATAAGAATATAGAATTAATAAGAAGAATGCCATATAACGAATGCACAGTTGAAATATGAAATATAAGGATTTTGTTAAGAGATTGTCGGAAACACTGGAAGTGGATGAACCAGAAACGGAAGAAATGGTGGAGACTTATTTGAATGAACTGCTGAAATCCGTTGCTGAGGGCAATGTCGTATCTGTGCAGGGAATTGGTAATTTTGATACAAAGGTTAAGGCTGAGAGGAAAATGTATAATCCGACGACAAAAGAAACGGTTATTATACCTTCCAGACGTGTCCTTAATTTTCGTCAGAGCGCTGTGCTTAAAGAAAAATTCAACAAGTGATAATTGCTTATGGGTACAAAGGTTACAGTTCAGATGATTGCTGACGCCATGGCCGATAAGCTCGGCTTGACAAGAAAGAGTGCAGATGCGTTTTCCAAGGCATTCTGGAATGTTATAATTGAGGGACTTGACGCGGACGGAATAGTGCGCATCAAAGGTTTCGGAACGTTTAAGCTTGTAGACATCAGCAGTAGGGAAAGTGTTAATGTTGCAACAGGTGAGCGTTTCGTGATACAAGGGCATAAGCGCGTGTCTTTTGTTCCTGACGATGCCGCCAATTTGTTTTTCACAGAAACGGTTTCTGATGACGGTGCTGAAGCTGACGAGGAGCAGGCTGGTGTTGATGATGTCGTTTCTGATGAGTCTGGTGATGAAGATATTGCTTCAGATATTGAAAACACCGCTCAGGAGGCTTCTGTAGTTGAAGCTGTTACTGAAATGGTTGTTTCTGCTGAAACTGTTGCAGACGTGTCTTCGGCTGAACCGAATGCGGTTTCAGAGGAATCTACTGTTGAAGCTTTGGAATCAGTTGAAAATAATGAGGCTGACGGAAAGCCTGAACCTGAAAACAATGATGATTCTCGAGAAAACTCAGATACAAGTAATAATGATGAGCCTGAATACGAAGAAAGGCCCGTTGATGAATTTTCAAATATAGATCTTATTATTTCAACTCCTGAGAGCATCGAGGATGCAAAACGTCGTTTGGAAGTGGCTAGAGGATATGCTGAAGCAACAGCTCTTGAGGCTCAGAAGGCTAGGGAAGAAATGGTAAGACTGGAACAGCTTGTTGATAGATTGGTCAACAATCTTGCTCCGGCTAGCGTACAGACGTCGGTAGAGAATGTTGATGTTCTGCCGAATGCGGACACAGAACAGAAAGAGGATAATGTTGCGGAAAAGACTGAATCCAACGATGATTATATCTCGAATGACGATAGCAACAAGAATGGTAAGAAACGTAATAATAAGATTGTAGCTATTGCATCGGTGATAGCAGTATTGATTGTTGCTGGAGCGATAGCTGTATATATGTTTGTAGCAAATGGGAATAATTCTTCCCAGATACCAGCAGAGAAAGAGAAAACAGTTGTCAAAGTGCAGAACAAACCTGTAAAGATTGTGCAAGATAGTGCAAAGGTTAAAACTGCAAAAGCTGATTCTGCAAAGATTGAGGATAAAATCAAGCAAGAGGTTCTGGATTCTTTGAAGAACCTGCGTGCTAAAGCTGTTGCAGATTCTATAGCAAAGGCTGAGCACGCTAAGCCTGCACGTCCTGCAGAATATGTGATAAAGAAAGGTGAATCATTGACAAGGGTGTCGCAGAAGTTCTACGGAACAAAAGATTCTGTGTATGCAATTATAAAAGCCAACAGATTCAAGAATCCAGATAATGTTCCAGTGGGCACTACAATAAAACTGCCGTGAGCATGTTGAATTTGCAACTATGCTTATTGCAGGCTTGTGTCTGCTGAATGTTTATGGCCTGGCTAACAGAATATAAATACTCTTAAAATCAAAGTAAGCGTTTTCTTTTTTAATAAATTTTAAAGGCAACTGTTAATCGAAAATGGTATTTTTGCGCCCAGAAAATCATAAATAAATATACATATTATGGCAGAAGCTATAGATATTCGTGAGTTGAACGAACGTATCGAAAGGCAGAGTTCTTTCGTTACAAACCTGATGACAGGTATGGATCAGATCATTGTCGGTCAGAAGCATCTTGTTGAGTCATTGCTGATAGGTTTGCTTTCTGATGGACATGTGTTGCTTGAAGGTGTGCCAGGATTGGCGAAAACATTGGCAATCAAGACTTTGTCTTCGTTGATCGATGCGAAATTCAGCAGAATCCAGTTTACTCCAGACTTGTTGCCGGCGGACGTAATCGGTACAATGATATATAGCCAGAAGGACGAGAAGTTTATCGCAAAGCAGGGACCTGTCTTTGCGAACTTTGTATTGGCAGATGAGATAAACCGTGCACCGGCAAAGGTGCAGAGTGCATTGCTTGAAGCCATGCAGGAAAGACAGGTGACAATCAGCACTACAACTTTTGATTTGCCGAAACCGTTCCTTGTACTTGCAACTCAGAACCCGATTGAACAGGAGGGTACTTATCCGCTTCCTGAAGCACAGGTGGACCGATTCATGCTCAAGGTAATCATTGATTATCCGAAACTTGAAGAGGAAAAGAGAATTATCAGACAGAATATTGCCGGCGAGAAAGTTCAGGTTAAGCCTATTATGGGTACCGATGAAATTATAAAGGCACGCGAAGTTGTCAAGCAGGTTTATCTTGATGAAAAGATAGAGCAGTACATAGCTGATATTGTGTTTGCTACACGTTATCCAGATAAGTATTCTCTTAAGGAACTCAACGGACTTATCGCTTTCGGTGGTTCTCCTCGTGCTTCAATCAACCTTGCACTTGCTTCACGAGCTTATGCTTTCATCAAGCGTCGTGGATATGTGATACCTGAAGACGTAAGAGCTGTTGCTCACGATGTTCTCAGACACAGAATCGGACTTACTTACGAGGCTGAAGCAGGTAACATTACATCAGAAGAAATCGTCAGCAAGATATTGAATAAGGTAGAAGTGCCTTAATTGTGCTTCGAAATTGGTATTTGCATTTGATGTGCATACCTGTTTGGTACTATCGGGCTATCTATATTTATAGTCCGATAGATTATAATTGTTGTTTCATTCAATAAAGTTCACATTATATATGGATACTGCAGAACTGTTAAGTCAGGTGCGTAAAATAGAAATCAAAACCCGTGGACTCTCGAGCAATATATTTGCCGGAGAGTACCATTCTGCATTCAAGGGCCGAGGTATGGCTTTTTCTGAGGTTCGCGAATACCAGTACGGGGATGATGTGCGCGACATTGACTGGAATGTCACAGCCAGATTCAACAAGCCATATGTGAAGGTTTTTGAAGAGGAACGCGAACTGACGGTAATGCTTATGGTGGATGTGTCCGGAAGTCTTGATTTCGGAACTGTTCGTCAAACCAAGCGCGAGATGGTGACGGAAATTGCGGCAACGCTTGCTTTTTCCGCTATACAGAATAATGATAAGATTGGTGTTATATTCTTTTCCGACAGGATTGAGAAATTCATTCCTCCAAAGAAGGGACGTAAACATATTTTGTTCATAATTCGTGAACTCCTTAATCTGAAGCCCGAAAGCGAGCGTACAGATATAGGTCAGGCTGTTGAGTATATGACTAACGCAATCAAGAAGAGATGCACCGTTTTCGTCTTGAGCGATTTCATGGACAATAAGGATTTCAGTCAGCAGCTTACCATCGCGAACAGAAAGCATGACGTCGTGGCACTTCAGGTATATGATCAGCGTATGGCGGAACTTCCGGATGTGGGAATAATGAAGCTGAGAGATGCAGAATCTGGTGAAGAGATTTATGTGGATACTTCATCAAAGGCTGTCAGAAGAGCTCATCATGAATGGTGGGTGAAGTACCAGCTTTATCTTAAGGGAGTATTTGCCAAGTGCAGTATTGATAGTGTGTCAGTACGCACAGACGAAGATTATGTTAAGGCATTGATGAATCTTTTTCAAAAGAGAAGTTAGCTCATGAATATCAGAACCATATTTTTAAGTCTTTTTTTCCTGCTGGCAGTATTTGCAGGATGGAGCGATGCTGTTTCTCAGGTAACGGTGGATGCTAAAATTGACTCAACTGCAATATTCATCGGAGAGCAGACAAGCATTGTCGTAGAAGTAAGTTCTGACAAAGGAAAGAAAGTGGAGTTTCCTGTATATGATTCTCTTCAGAATATTGTTCCTGGTGTTGAGGTTTTGAGAAGTACAGATCCTGATACCAGTCTGCTCAACGATGAACGTCGTGTACTTCTTACGAAGAAATACATAATTACATCTTTTGATACAGCATTGTATTACATTCCGCCTGTACAGGTGAATGTTGATGGACGTAAGTATCAGTCCAAGAGCTTGGCACTCAAGGTGATCACTTTCGATATAGATACAGTTCATACCGACAGCATATTCGGAATGAAATCGGAAATGGCGCCTCCTTTCAGTTGGGACGATTGGGATCTTCTTGTATGGCTTTCAATTATAGTTGTAATTCTTACAGGCGTGTTGCTGTATGTGATAGTACGTCTGAAAGACAACAAACCTATTATCCGAAGAATAAAGCTCAAACCGCATCTTGCTCCTCATAAGGCGGCTATGCAGAAGATTGAGCATATCAAGGAAGAGAAGATTTGGCAGAAAGAGGATTCAAAAGAGTATTATACCCAGCTTACAGACACTCTTCGTACTTACATTAAGGAGCGTTACGGATTCAATGCGATGGAGATGACATCGTTTGAAATAATACAGCATCTTACTGAGTTCAATGACGATCAAGCAATCAGCGAACTTAGAGAGCTTTTCCAGACTGCCGATTTGGTGAAATTTGCCAAGTACAGCACTCTCATCAACGAGAATGACAGGAATCTTGTAAGCGCTATAGAGTACATAAATCAGACCAAGATAGAAGAAACTCAGCCGCAGCCTACGGAGATTGTTGTGGTGGAGAAGCGCTCAAGAATGGCAAAGATTATTTTCTGGATTTGTATTGGTGTTGCGGCTCTCGCATTGGCAGGAGTCATATCCTACATGGTATACCGCATTATATTTCTTAATCTATAAATGACGGAAAGATGATATTCAAGAATCCATATTTTTTTGCATTGCTGGCTGTCATTATACCATATATTTTGTGGTATGCGCTGAAATATAAGAAGAGTCAGCCTGCACTTAAGATGCCTGAGACGGCGAAGTACAGATATGTACCTAAGTCGTTCAGGATTTATCTCATGCATGTTCCTTTTATTTTAAGGATTATACTGCTGATTTTGGTGGTTATCATTTTGGCTCGTCCGCAAAGCAAGAATACATGGAGCAATACGGATGTTGAAGGTATAGACATGATGTTGGCTGTCGATGTTTCTACAAGTATGTTGGCGCAGGATTTCAAGCCTAACAGAGTGGAGGCATTGAAGGAAATTGCCAAAAGATTTATAGAGACACGTCCGAACGACAATATCGGTCTTACGGTTTTTGCCGGTGAGGCTTATACGCAGTGTCCTTTGACCATTGACCATAGCATTCTCATGAGTCTTTATGAAACTGTTGACTGTCAGATGGCCGCCAACGGTACCCTCGAGGATGGAACAGCTATCGGTGATGGAATAATGAACTCCCTCATCAGACTTCGCGACAGCAAGGCAAAGTCCAAAGTTCTTATACTTCTTACAGATGGTGTCAACAATAGAGGTAACATTTCTCCAATGACGGCAACCGAAATAGCCAAAAAGAATAAGGTAAGAATATACACTGTCGGTATTGGAAAGAACGGCATGGCCATGTATCCGCTTCCTACGGGAGGTACGGTTATGATGCCTACAGAGATTGATGAGAAAACGATGACCGATATTGCAGAACTCACTGGCGGAAAGTATTTCCGTGCAAAGAAGAATTCTGAGCTAGAGGAAATATATAGGGAAATCGACAAGATGGAGAGAACAAAATTCAATGTAACCCAGTACAGCAAGCGAAACGAACTGTATGAACCTTTTGCCGTGGCTGCATTGATAGTCTTTTTGCTTGAGTTGCTCATGAGACTTGTTGTTCTTAAACGCTTACCATAAAAAATTACGTTATGTTCAGATTTGCAAATCCACAGTATCTGTATCTATTGATACTTATTCCGATTTTTATTCTGGTGTACATGGTTATGAGACGCCAGATGAAGCGTCGTCTTAAGGAATTTGGCGATATGGCACTTCTGGCCGGATTGATGCCTGACGTTTCTTCTTCAAGGCGTAATATTAAGTTTGCTTTGATGATGTTCTCGTTGGGACTGATAATCTTTATACTTGCGCGTCCGCAGTTCGGCACGCGAAATGAAGAAGTTAAGCGTACAGGTATTGAAACTATAATTGCCGTAGACGTGTCGAATTCGATGCTGTGCGAAGATATAAAACCCAGTCGACTCAGCAAGGCCAAAATGCTGGTGAGCAAGCTTATAGATCAGTTTGACAATGATCGTATAGGATTGGTAGCTTTTGCAGGAAATGCCATAACACTGCTTCCTGTTACATCTGATTATGTTTCTGCAAAAATGTTTTTGGATCAGTTGGCTCCATCAACAATAAGTTTGCAGGGAACAGATATCAGCGCAGCCATTCAGCAGGCAAGCCGTGGCTTCTCTAAGAATAAGAATATCGGTCATGCATTGATTCTTATTACAGATGCTGAGGATAATGAAGACGGTGCATTGGAAGCGGCAAAGAAACTTTCAGAAAGCGGTGTGCGCATCTTTGTGCTTTCTATAGGAACATCTGCTGGTGGTCCTATACCGATGGGAAACGGCAGTTATAAGACTGATGCATCCGGAAATGTTGTAACTACCAGTCTCAATGAGAGCATAGGTAAATCTATAGCAAAGGCCGGCAACGGTGTGTATATACATGTTGATCAGACAGAACAAGCACAGAACCTGTTGTCGAAAGAGATTGAAAAGATGCAGAAAGATGAAATATCGTCAACGTTATATTCTGAGTATGATGAGCAATTTTTTGCAGTTGCAATAATATTGTTTATTGTCCTTCTTGTGGAAATGTGCATAATGGAAAGGCATAATCCGTTGTTTAAGGGCATCAAATTGTTTCGTTGATTGAAAAATGTTTAGTGCAATGAATAGGGCAAGATTTATTCTGTTTTATATTTATATGCTCGTCGGTTTATGTGTTTCGGCACAGACAAACGACCGCGATTGCATCCGCATGGGAAATAGTCTTTACAAGCAAGGGCAATTCAGTAAGGCGGCAACAATGTATATGAAGGCCATCGACAAGAAGCCTTCGATGGAGGCATATTATAATCTGGGCAATGCATTGGCTATGCAGGGACAGGACTCCACTGCCTATGAACGATATAATGATGCTGTGAAGATGTCGGGAGCAAACAATCTCAAGAAGGCAAAGCTTTTCCATAATATGGGAAATTTGCAGTATGCCTCGAAAAACTACGATTTGGCTGTACAGCTTTACAAGAGTTCCTTGAGATGCAATCCTTATGACAACGAAACAAGGTACAATCTTGCAAAGGCTTTGCATGAGATGAAGAAAAATCAAAACAATAAAGGTTCCGGTTCTGGTAACGGCAATGATAAGGACAACCAAAACAAAGACAAAAACGGTAAGGACGATAAGCAGGAACAGAACCAGAATAATGCTCAGAATCAGAATGACCAGAAGAAGAATGATGAGCAGAAAAAGAACAACCCTGAAAGCAACATGTCCGAAAGTGCTGCCGAACAGCTTCTGAATTCTGCACAACAGGATGAAAAGAATGTTCAGGAGAAAATCAATGAAAGAAAGAAGCGTCAGGGACAAGCTGGTACGCGCAAGTTGGAAAAGGATTGGTAATGATGTGAGCCCCGTTGGATGAGACAAAACTGTGTTGACGGACGTTTCACGGATTTTAATTATGAACTCGAATAGAAAGAAAATTTTAGATATGTATACGGCGACAATGAAGAAGATTGTGCTTATTGCAGTTTATATGTTCATTGGAATTGCAACTGCATTTGCAGACAATACACGCATCACGGTAGAAGCACCGTCTGCTGTAGAGGCTGGCGATCAGTTCCGAGTACAGTTTACGGTCAATACAGATGATGTTAGCAATTTCGAAGCACCAGATTTCAAGGGATTCGAAGTGATATTCGGTCCTTCAACAATGAGACAGTCTGGTGTTCAGATCATAAATGGACGAGCTTCAAGGAATAGTTCCATAACATATACATTTGTTATTCTCGGCTCGAAGCCCGGAACATATAAGCTAGGTAGTGCCACAGCTGTCGTTGACGGCAAGACTATACGTTCGAACAGCGTTCAGATAAAAGTCCTTCCGATGGGACAGGGCGGTGCGTCTTCTTCGCAGTCAGGTTCAAGTAGAAGACGTTCACAGTCCGGCAACACCAATCCTTCGGCAAGCGATATTTCGCGCGATGAATTGTTCATAACAGCAGAAGCCAGCCGCACACGAGTTCATGAGCAGGAAGCTATATTGCTTACGTACAAGTTGTATACATTGGTTAACCTGACCCAACTTGACGGTAAATTGCCTAGTTTGAACGGTTTCCAGATTCAGGAACTTCCGCTTCCTAGGAATAAGAAATATTCTCTTGAATCATATAATGGACGCAATTACCAGACTGTTGTATGGTCACAGTATCTTTTGTTCCCTCAGCAATCTGGCGATCTTGTCATACCAGCATTGACTTTTGAAGGTATCGTACAGGAAATCAATAGAAACATCGACCCAATAGATGCTTTCTTCAACGGTACAAGTGGTTTGATAGAGCTGAAGAAGAAAATCGTTGCACCGAAGATTGTCATACATGTTTCGCCGCTTCCTGCAAAACCTGATAATTTCTCAGGTGCAGTCGGCCACTTCTCCGTATCTTCAAGCATAAGCGGAGATAAGTTCAAGACAAATGATGCTGTGACATTCAAGGTTGATGTCAGCGGTACGGGAAACATGAAGCTTATCAGCACACCAAAAGTGAATTTCCCTAAGGATTTTGAAGTATATGATCCTAAGATAAATGATAATTTTTCAATTACCCGCAATGGATTGACCGGTACAAGACAGTTTGAATACCTTGTTGTTCCAAGACGTCCTGGTACATATACTATACCGGCAATCGACTTTGTTTATTTTGATACATCTGCTGATGTATACAAGACCGTTTCAACTAAACCTTACACAATTACAGTTGAGAAGGGCAAGGGTAATGCGAGTCAGGCTATAGCTGATTTCACCGGAGGTCAGGAAGATGTCAAGACACTCAACGAAGATATCAGATATATCAAGACTGGAGATGTCAAACTTAGCAAGAACGGTGCTCCATTCTTCGGAACATGGATGTATGTTCTGGCTTATGTAGTATTGTTGATTGTTTTTGTCGTAATTCTTGTGCTCGGACGCAAGCAGATGCGTGACAATGCAAATATCGCCAAGATGAGAGGCAAGAAGGCCAATAAGGTTGCAGGTAAACGTATGAAATACGCTTCCCAGCTTCTCAGTGCTAAGAAACAGGGAGAATTCTACGATGAAGTGCTCAGAACTCTTTGGGGATACATAAGCGACAAGCTTAATATTCCACAAGAGCATCTCAACAAGGACAACGTGGCCATGAGACTCGATGAACACGGTGTCGATAAAGCTCTTACCGAAGAGTTCATAAAGGTTCTGAATGACTGCGAATTTGCACGTTATGCACCAGGAGATGCCATAGAAACTATGGATAAGACTTATGAAGACGCAGTAGCTATAATCAGCAAGATGGAGAACAATATAAAGAAATGATTTGTATGAAAAGATATTTGATAATGTTATTTGCCTGTTTGGCAGTACTTTTTGCAGATGCAAAGTCTGATGCATCGCAGAATTTAGGTTCTGTGGGCACTGGTATTTCAAATGTCAGCATCATAAAGGGCGCTACAAAAAAGCAGGCTGACGAGGCTTACGAAAAAGAGGATTACCAGAAGGCTGCTCAGCTCTATGAGTCGCTTATGGCCGAGAAAGGCGTTTCGTCTGAATTGTATTACAATCTTGGTAACTGCTATTATAAGCTCGACAATATAGCAGGAGCTGTGTTGAACTACGAACGTGCCTATATGCTTGATCCGGGTGATGCCGATATCCGTGCAAACCTTGCTTTGGCGAGAGGCAAGACTGTAGATAAGGTTACACCTCCTTCAGAGCTGTTTTTTGTAACATGGGCTCGCAACGTTATGAATATGACCAGTGTCGATTCATGGGCCGTTATTGGTATATGCGCCTTTGCACTTATGATATGCGGTATATTGGTGTATGCTTTTATGTCGCGTATACTGTGGCGCAAGGTCGGATTCTATTCATCTTTGGCAATGCTGTTTGTTGTAGTCGTAGCCAATGTTTCGGCCTACAATCAGCAGAAATCTATTGATGAGTGCAGCTCGGCTGTTGTGATTGCCCAGAGTGTTACTGCAAAGAGTTCACCAAGCGACAGCAGTACCGATCTTTTTCTTATGCACGAGGGTACAAAAGTTGAAATCAGCGATAAGACAATGCGTGGCTGGTACGAAGTTGTCCTCGAAGAAGGTAAGGTAGGCTGGGTTCCTGCAGAGAGCGTTGAAATCATTTGATGTCAAGTCCTTCAATAGCAGATATTGTTTAATGTGAACCACAACGTTTTTTATGGATTTAAGCAAGTTGTTAGATTTAGATCAGAGGTTGACGTTGGCCGTCAATGGCAGTGATTCCATCTTTTGGGACAACCTCATGTATGTAGTGACAAATACTTTGTCATGGTCGTTGCTGATGCTTGTTCTTATTATGGTGGTTTTCAAAAACAATTCTGTAAAGGATTCGGTCTTGATATTCATCACCATTGGAGTAATGATATTTGTTGCCGACAGACTTTGTTCCGGCATTGTGAAACCTGGAGTTGCGAGATGGAGGCCTACGCAGGACCCGCAGATCATGTATCTGGTGGATATTGTCAATGGATACCGCGGAGGTCGTTTCGGATTCTTCTCCGGTCATGCCTGCAATACTTTCTGTGTTGCCACTTTCCTTGCCTGGTTGTTCCGTTCGCCTAAAGTCACAGCGGTACTTTTCTTTTGGTGTGTCACTACCACTTTCACACGTCTTTACTTGGGCGTTCATTATCTAGGTGATGTCACTGTTGGTGCAATTGTCGGTTTTGCCATCGGCACGTTATTTTATTTTATTATGCGACGCGTTCAGATGCGTATGGGAACGGTGAAACTTATATCCGAACAGTTCACATCTTCTGGATATATGAAAGCTGACATGGACATGTTTCTGTCAGCCGTATTCTTCAATTACATCTGTATAGTAGTTTTTTCACTGACGCTTGGCATTCGTTGACAATACCTGCTGTGTGCTGGTTAAGAAGCAGAAGCGTCCTCAACTTTTAGGTATTTTCTTATGATTATTACGTTTAATGAACTTCGCGAGCTTAAGGCTGCACTTCCTGACGGCGCAATGCACAGGATTGCCGAGGAGCTCAACGTGGATGTAGATACGGTGCGCAACTATTTCGGTGGAACCAATTTCGATGAAGGCTTGAGTACAGGTCTACATCTTGAAGCCGGTCCAAACGGCGGACTGTGCTGTATTGACGATACTACAATATATGACAAGGCTCTTCAGATTTTGGCCGAATACAGCATCTGATTTTGCCGTGAATATACAGATGTTTCTTGGAAACTTCCATATTCACTTTTGAGTGAAATTTTACGAATTTAGAAATATGCAGGGATGGTGGCATTAGTATATCAGCCACCATCCCTTTTCTTGTTGTTTGCATTTCTCTAAACGCCATTTTCAAGCCGTGAATCCAATGTGTCTAGGAGGTGCAATGCTCACTGTGCTGCATCCGATATAGTTGAGTTCTGTGTCTATTACATCACTTTCCTCAATTGTGCAAAGCAGGTGGCTGTCGTATGGATTGTGCGGAGTCGACATAACACGTTTGGCCATGCTTTTTATTACTCCGTGTTCTATCAGATTGTGAATCCACCTTCCGTTTCCGAAGTATCTGTCGCGTTGTGCCACAGCTTTCTCTATAATGTTTTCTATTCTTCTTTCAGCCTCTTTGGTCAATATGAAATTGCGTTCTTTCAGTATTGCATGGCATATTTCCATAAGTTCCTGCTTTGTGTAATTCTCGAAACGGAAGCAAAGCGGAAATCTGTCTTTCAGTCCCTGATTGAACTTCAACAGATTCATCATCTTGTCCTCATATCCGGCCAATATTACTATCATGTCAGGATTGGGTTCTGACAGAACAGTCAGCAGAGAATTCAGCACTTCCTTGCCGAAGTCGTTGGAGTCATCGCCGCCGTCAATCAGAGTATATGCTTCATCAATGAACAGCACGCCTCCACGTGCCTTCTCAATGATTTCTTTCATGTTGTCTTCCGTATGTCCTATGAACTTGCCTAAAAGTTTTGTGCGGTCTGTTTCGACAGTATGACCTTTGCTGAGCAGTCCCATGCTGTGGTACATCTTTCCGACAAGTCTTGCAACAGTAGTTTTTCCAGTCCCCGGTCCTCCCATGAAGAGCATGTGATGCCTGTTGTCTGTTAAACTTTCCAAGCATAGCATGCGCCTTTCTTTCTGAAAAAGAGCCTGCATGCGTGCTTCGTGTATTCCGTTTTTCAGCTTTTCCAGACCAATCAGTTTCTGCAGTTCTGTTTCTGCATGCATACCGTTGTCAACGTTTTCTTCCTTGATTTCAGGCGTGCAATCAGATTTGTATTCCTCAAACGTTTCTTCAAAGAGCTTGAAATCTTCGTCTTCTACGCTGTCGGCATACGTTTCACTGTCTGTTGTGCAGAACGTGTTAGCGTCTCCGAAAAGTTCATCGATGACTTTGCAGTTACTTCTGAAATCAACTATATTTTCAGTCTCTCCGTAGAAAATGAATGTAGAATTGTTGAAATCACCGTTTTTTATAATGCCGGCTAGTTCATCCAGCTTCGATACCAGATTGTCGTTGTATTCAGCCTTGGTTATAGCCATTGCCACCACTTTGTGTGTCTGCATCTGCACCGTAAGTTCGTCCAGGCTGACTATGCCGTGTATCAGATCGTCAAGAGACAATCTGAAGCGGGCCTTTATATTGTCGTCCGTCACATAAGCGGATAAAATGAACATGGCAAAAAATATAGCATCATATTTCTTTCCGCTTACAATCATGTGAGGTATCTGGCTGCATGCACCGTCTTCAACCAAGCATCTCTGTATATAGAGCTTTTCCACCAGTTCTCCGGCCAGACGTGTGCTCACCCTTTCGCTTTTCAATCTTGTCCACCACGATTTGTGTCTTAGTTCTTCTGCGAAAAGTTTCTCGGCACCATATTCGCTGAAATTTTTCATTTCAGCTCTTGCATAGCAACCTCCGTCGCAGCACTCATCACCGATGTTGATTTCAGCCAGCCATCTGTATATACCGTTGCACATGATGTGCACCATGTATCTGCCTTCTTCCCATACATGGTCTGTTGCTATTTCGAACTGGCACACTTTCACTTTTTTCTGATTCTTCCTCACTTGCAGAGTGCTTTTCCCTGCAAGCTGTCTGTGTGCGTCGTAAACGAAGATTGAAATCTCCTTAACGAAATATACGTAACTCGAGAACCTTATTTCGGCTCTCATCGTGTAGTCTACAAATTCCTGTGTACAAGTATTTTCTTCTGAGGCACGCATAATGCGTAAAACATGATTATTTTTCATAAAACAACAAATGTTTGATTGTGATTAAGATTTTAGTATAAAAAATCAGCTTTCCTCTACTGCGGGGGAAAGCATAGCAAAAAGAATAACTCCGGCTTCCCATCTGAAGCTGGAGTGAAAAACTCAAATGTCAAAGAACACAACACCTACGGCCACAGATAATTCTGCAGCATAGATTCTTCATTTACATTTGCCCGAAAGTGTATTCGGCAGATTTGTGTGGAGCTGTTTTTCCGTTGCGTAAACAAAACTGCGCACCACGTTCATCTGCCTTACATTCACCGCAACTGCGGTGGGGCAAATCCTAAGAATCTATTGTTGAACTTCTTTGACATAATGTTTTTTGTTGTTTTATGTTATGTCGCTTCGTACGTCAATAATTCGGCATGCGAAGCCTTCATGCCTGCAAATATATCTACTGAAATCTGTTTTGTCAATAGTTTCTTCTGTTTTTTTCAGTATTGTGTATGAAAAGAGGCGTGCCTTCACAGGTACGCCTCTCCAGTTGATCTATTTTTTGTCTATAATTCGATACTATTCAACCAATCTTGTGTAATAATCTTAAATATCTTTTATTATAGACAAGCTAAAATACAGATGTTATTTTACGAGATACTTCTTCACAGAACCATCCGCAAATTTGAAAATGTTTATCTGTCCTTTAGTTGGGGTATGAACTTTCGTTCCTGAAATAGTATAAATACCTACAATCTTGTTTTCATCTTTAGACATTTCTGTTCCTGATATGCCTGAAGAAATCTCGAATTCTTTCTGTGCTTCTTTAGCTTCAGCAATAAGTACCTCGATACCGGCAAGTATAGACTCTGTATCAATTTCACTTTCTTCGTTAAGCTCAATAGCTTCGTATGCAGTATCTATTGAATCCTTAAGGTCTGTTATGATTGCCTGTATGCTGTCTATTTTGTTTGTGAAGTCTGAAGCAACATCTGGACACTTTTCTTTAATTGTGTCGTTTGCTTCGTCTAGAGCTTTCTGTACTTTTGTTATTTCTGCGCTCAGTCTAGCATAAGCTTCTTCATTTGCGGTCTTTTTTGCATCGAATGCTTCCTGAGCATCTTTAGCCTCAGCAATCATTGTTGTGATAGAAGCAAGCACGCTTGCACTGTCGACTTCGCTTTCCTCATTGAGGCCTACAACTGCATATGTAGAGTCTACCTTTTCCTTTATTTCCGTGATTACCTCCTGTATAGAATCTGCTTCGCTCTTGAACATTTCAGCTACATCTCCGTAGTTCTTTGCAATTGAATCATTTGCTTGGTCAAGAGCTGTCTGCATGTTTGCTATGGTTGCATTCAGTCTTGTGTAAGCCTCTTCGTTTGCTGCTTTCTTGGCTTCTTCAGCTTCGAATGCTTCTTGAGCTGCTGTAATGTCAGCTACGTACTTTTCAATTGAGTCAAGTGTAGCTTCAAATTTGTCTTTAGTCTCTTGGCTTACGTATGTCAGAGTTTCGTCTTCATACCCCTTTTCCAATTCATCAGACATCTTTGCTATTGTGTCTGTGATATTTTTGAGTGTGTTTACAAATACCACGCTGTCTTTTACGTCTGGACCAAGAGTATCTACAGCTGCAATTGCTGCATCAAGAGTGTTCTGCAAACTGTCTATAAGAGCCTTGGCTGGTTCGTAGTATGCAAGGTAAGAGTTGATAACTTTTACACTGTCGTACGAATCGAGTGAGTATGCGTATGTATTGTCACCTGAAATATGCGATACCATTGCGTCTTCCATGTATATTTTAGATTCTTTTGCAAGGTTCTCAGATGCTGTTATATTGAATGAGAACAATACACCGTTGTTTCCCTTGAATTCTCCAGCATCTGTACTTGATACTATGACGCGTACCTTGCCGTTCTCCAATTTATTAGAACTGATAGTTGCATTCTGTGGCAGACGAGAGGAATAGATGAATTTAGGACTTCCCAAGCTGTTCTTTTCAAAATCCGCACCCTCAGGAAGAGTGAATTCTGCTGAGAAACCAGCAACTGTAACATCATTGTTGAGTGTAACGTCAACTCTCTGCATGGCACCGTTAGGTGTTGCAGATATAGAATCACCTTCAAGTCTTGCAAAACCTACATAAGGATCGACATTGCATGTATAAGTCGGGTTAATTTCTACTTTTGTTGCATTTACATCGCTTCCTATTATATTGGTTATTTCCAGTTTTCCGCTTTTTACGAAATTGGAATTAGATTCCAATGTCAGATAAATCAATTCGCCAGAATTTCCTTGAATAGGATTCCCGTTAATTGTGAAGATTGTGATTCTTTGTGTCTTGTTGCCTATACTGTTGATGTTTACAGTATGTTCTTCGCGGAACAGACGGTCTTCATTTCTAAGTACACCGTCAGATTCTATATATACACCTTCTGGCAAAGTTATATCCATCTGGAGCGAAGATATAGGATCACTATTGTTCAGTATGACAGGGACAACCTTTGTCTCGCCAGGCTTGAGAATGATATTCTCAATTGTCAGTTCGTTGTCTGCAAAAGCTGTTGCTACAGAGCATACTGCAAGTGCAATGACAAGTGTCAGTTTTGCTGACAGCCTGTTAATTGATATTCGTATTCTGTTTTTCATACTCTTATTTTGTTAATGAGTGTTTTAAAGTAAAAAAAGGAGGCGTGGCTTACCACGCTTGGCGGCCGCGCCTCCAGGAAAAAAATATACTCTTTTACGTGTCCTAATTATTTCTTGAGTATCTTTTTAGTTGTACCATCGCTGTTGCGGATGATATTGATTCCCTTCTTGACAGTATCGAGCAACTGACCTCCAACGTTGTAGATTCTGCTCTTGAGGCTCTGGTCGTTAGTAACTCCGTCAATGCCGGTTGTGCCTTCACCTGTGCCTTCAACAGAGTAAACAAGACCCTTGTTGTCTGAGAAGAGTACGTTTTCAACTTCAATACCGTTCACATCTGCATTGCCAGATACCTCGAGATAGAGTATTGCATCTTCTGCATCTGTGAAGTTGTTGCCGTCAAGCGATGAAATAATCACGCGGTGAACTCCGTCTGACAAGTCGTTAGAGTAGAGGTTGTGGCCGTTAGCACGTGAGCCTAGGCTCTCGCTTACGAGCATCATACCAGCTGGCAACTTGATATCCATCTGACATCCTGCATATGCCATGCTGTTTGCCAAATTGATTGCTATGCGCTGAGTAGCTCCTTGAGTTTCAGCTGAGAGTGAAAGAGCATCGCTGACAATCGTAGGCTGTGAAGCAGACAATCTCATTCTTGACTTTGCGTAGTATTCAATTGGTGCTCCAGTCTTAGTCTTATTGGCAATCCAAGTAACATCACCGATATTGATGCTTCCGTCTTCGTTGCAGTCTGCTGTCAAGAATCCTATTGTACCTGGCTCATAACCTTCTGTCTTCTTGCCGAGTGATACATTGAGTATTTCGTTATAGTCGTTAACCGAGTATACTCTATCACGGTCTACATCACCCAATACATATACGTATTCACTTGCAAGATCTTCAATATCAACGAAATCTTGAGCATATTCGTTGTATCTTTCAAATACTTTGGCTACCTCTTCCATGTATACAACTTCTTGAGCTGCTGCGAGTTCGTTGCCGTCGATGTCAATATTAACATAGCCATCGTTTGCATCGCCTTCATAAGCTTGAGCATTCTCTACTTTCACATTTAACGCAATAGTTAGGGCTTTAAGCTCATCTTTATTGATGTAATGGTATTTGGTGTTATCAAACTTCTCACTCAGAACTTGAATTGCATTCCTGAGATAATAGTATCTATTTAGAACTTCATTGTGCGCATACATCGACTCGAATGAACTGATACTACCAACTAAATAATTTATTGCAGAATTATTATTTACCGACGTTTCATTAAGTTCGTTTTCTTTATATCTGCTTTCAAGATCTTTATACAAATAGTCTATAACACTTTCTATTTGTTCATTTATATATGCTATATTTGCTTCATCTACACTAGGATAAGATATATAATCTTCGAATGTATTTGTAAATGCATCGTTCTTGTATCCTTCTATTACAGCATTTACTTCTGTAAGACGAGTTGCATATCCGTCGACTTCTGCTTTCAGTTTATTGTAAACTTCCTGGTTGACCTTATATACTTCCTGTTCCTTGACAATGTTTTCAGACAATTCTGCAACATCTGCTTTAAGGAGAGCAATTGCATTGTTTGACTTGTCTTTGTAGAACAGAATGTTATGGTCTGCATAATAACCATCGATGCTTGTCTTAACAGAGTTGATGTCTGCAAGCAAAGTCTCCATTGTTTCAGCAAACATTGTCTGGACATTAGTATGACAAGCAGCAAGTGCTTCTACTTGTGCATCATACGAAGCTTTGAGTTCATTCCATGCAGCAACTACTTCGTTGTATGCAGTAGTTTCTGTGTTGCTGTCTGAAATAGAGTTCAATGCATACTGAATATCAGCTATGGCCTTCTCCATAGCAATGAATTCTGCCTGAAGAGCCAAGTCTTTTCCTTCTACACCGATTACAGTCTCAGCCTTTTCTGCTATTTCTTTCTCAAGTTCAACTATCTGAGCATCATATGCAACTACAGTGCTTTCAGCTTCTGTGCCGGCAACCTTTGCAAGTACTTCATTATAGAGCTTGCGCACATTGTCGATTTCTGTTACGAGACCGTCGCGCTCAGCTATATTTGCACTGTTGTAGAGGTATGCCTTGATTTCTCCGAGAATAGCAGCACACTCTGACTTTACGCGATTTGAATATGCTTTGTCATTCTGTTCCTGCCAACCTATATAACCATTGTTGAAGTCGTCTGTTACATCTGCAGTCTTGTTGTCAATGAGACTCTGCCATGTTGAAATGTTGCTTTCAATGTCCTTGTTTACAAAGTAGTATGCATCAGCATATTCTTTTGCAGCAACGAGTGAATCCTGCAGGTCTTCAATGTACTTGATACTTGTTGCATAGCCGGTCTTATTTGCTTCGTTGCTTTCAAACTGACTCTTTGCATTATCATGTATTGACTTCAGACTTGCAACCAAATTAGACAGTTCAACAGAGTATGTTGTATATGCTTCATAGTAATTGGCTCCACCAGAGACAAAAGTGTTGAAGTTGTTCTTTATAGCCTCATATCCTGTTGTTTCGTTGTTGATGGTATTTGTATAATTTGTTCTGTAATTTTCAATGCCTTCAAACTGATATTTATTCAGATCTTCTGTCCATTTTGCATTGTTAGAATCAAACTCACTGCATTCTGCATTCCATTGTTTGTAAGATGCATTGTACAGATCTTTATCAAGCATGCTTGGAATTTGATTAGATTCTGTCCAAAATCCATCAATCTTTATAGGAAGCTCGTTGTGGTTGATATATTTCTTCCAATTAGCAATAACATCTTCAACATCTTTGAATGCATCCTTTTGGATGTCTTCGTTGTAATTTGCTATCTGGTTCTTTTTCTGATTAAGCTGGCTGTTTGCATTTGTTATGTAGTTATTAAGTCTTGTGTTTGTAACTCCACTGACTACATTTGATATAGCATCAAGACATCCATCAATATCACTAGCATATTGCTGTGCAGTTGTTACAAACTCTGAGTTATCGAACACAACTCTTGATGGTGTGCTGATATATTCAGCTCTTGCTTCATTCTTGAGAGTTAGTAACTTTGCAGAGTATGCATATATAGCTTCGCTCTGTTTGTTGAGCTCTTCTTCAATACTTTCTTTAATGTATGAATCTTGAATGTTGTTGTACTGATTGATTACTGATACAGCATTATTGTATACAGCAACAGTCTTTTCGAGCTCAGCTGTAAACTCATCGTATGCTGCTGCATTATCAGCTGCAATGATTTCATCGTACTGGCCGTCTCTGTCGTCAAGAATGTTCTGTATGTTCTTCTGAATTTCTGTCAATGCATCTTCTACTGCAGTTGCATTGCTTTCAGAAGTACCATTCTTATGGTAGGTTGTGATATTGTTGCTGTATTCTGTTATTGTGAGCTGTATGTCTGCAAGCAGATTGAGCCATACTGTCTTCTTAGAAGATTCATCCTCATTTGAAATAAGTGCATAAGCATCGTTCCAAACAGTTTGTGTCTTTGTGAGGCTGTCTGTCTGTTCTTTAAATGCCTTCTCGTTAGCAACACATGCAACAGGTACAGCCTCTACAGCAGCTTTGAGATCTGTAATCTGTTTTTCAACAGCTTTGATCTGGTCTTCTGTATAGCTTGTATACTTTCTGTCTGTGTAGTTCTTTGTTATAGAACTTGCAAGATTGTTCAGCTGAGCAGTATAGCTTCCGTTGCCTACCTTAAGAAGATTGTAGTAATGAGCGTATGCTTCATTGCTGCTTCCTATAGCAGTATTGATATCATTTACAGCTTTGTCTATTGCAGCACTGATACCTGTATCTGATAACTTCTTGTTTATTCTTGTGTATACGTTGAAGTTTGTAGTAGACTTCTGTGCTTCAGTACGCAGGCTGTTGATTTCAGTCAGAATTGTGCTAAGTTCATTGATATATGTGTCTTTGTCCTTATCAAGAGTTTCAGCTTCGCGTGCATCTGTGATTTTGCCAATGACAGTATCAATCTTCTTTTGAACATTTCCAACTTTGGTGCCGAACTCGGAATCTCTGCTTGAGTCTTCATTCAAATCTTCAACGCTCTTTACATCAGTTCCGTTGCCGTACAACTGTTTGTTGAGTTCTGCCAGCTTTTTGTCAGTCTCAGCTTTTGCTTCATCATTAGCCTTAACTCTGCTAATTGCTTCCTCAACTTTTCCGCGCAGCGATGTAATAGCATTCTCAATAGAGAGCAATTCTTTTGTAGCTTCTCCTACATATGCAGTGTAAGCAGCATACTTATCTGATTCTCCCTTGCTGTATTCGTCATTCTCTTTTTGTGACAAATCGGACACAGCTGTACTGATCTGTTTTTTAATTGTTACGAATCCTTCTGTTGGTGCATTGAAGTAGATACCCAAAGTAGTTTCATTGTACTTGGATTCGTCAGACAAATCAGTAAGACTGTTGTTTATTACGTCTATACGTTCAACAATCTGAGTGTGCAACTTCTGAGCTGTTACGCTTGTTACATTCTCGTTGTAGAACTGTTCGTCAGTCGCATAGCTACCGTTTAATGCTGTAATTTCACCTTCAGCTGTTGCAGAAATAGTGAGCTTACCCATTGCTTCAACGTGCTTGTCCTCATTGAGTGCAAGTGCAGAATTGAGGTCACTGTTAGCCTTGCTGATCAATGTTTCATATTGCTTGATCTTGTCGCCGTATGTTGTATTCTTGTCAGATGAGCTACCATTTACCCATACAAGAGTATTCTTTACAGTACCTTTGAGAGTTGTCAGAGCCTTGTCGATAGCATTCTTTGTTTTAACGAATGAGTTGTAGTTATTGCGTGCTCCTTCAGCTGCTACAAAGTAGTCCATGATATCATTAGGTACAACAGTGTGTATACTGTCATATTTTGCGTCTCTGTAATCTACAGCGCTGTTTTCTGCATATGCCTTAGCAAGATCAGCAGTGAATTTGTCAATCAGTGACTGGAGTTCCTGCTCTGTTTCTGTATATCTTCCGCTTGCTGTATATTTGCCGTCTTCAGACTTGATCTTTGCTACTTCTGATTTTGCATCATCCAAAGTCTTCTGGAGGTCTTTAAGCCATCCTGCAACTTCATTGTTTGCCTTGTAGTTGTCAATGACAGATCCAGCTTCACTTTCCAATGCATTGATCTTGTTTGTTATTGCTGTAAGGCTGTTGTTCAATGTGTTTGCATTGAAGTCAACAATTGTATGAGCAGAATTTGCCTTTTCTATTTCGTTTCTCAGGTCTGCAATCTGTTTGTCGATAGCCTTGATGTCGTCAGCAAATTTGTCTGCAATAATGCTCTTGTATCCTTCATATGATTTTACAGCAGCATCTACAGAAGCTTTAGCATCTTTATATGCCTGTCTGCATTCTTCTGCCTTTGTTATGTATTCAGGAATGCTGTTGATTGTAGTGTTTGCTTCTGCAATTAAGGCAGTATTAGCATCTTTGGTCTCTGCTGCATTGTCGTGAGATTCCTTTGTTCCATTATTTTTTTCAGCTTCAGAAATCTTTGCATATGCCTGTGCAAGTTTTTCCTGTGCTTCTGTGCGCCAGTCAGCATAGGTTTCGTCAGACAGATTCTCAATTATTGACTGCAGATTTGTTGTGTAGGCTTCTTTTGCTTTTGCAATAATAGGTGAAACAGCAACGAATGCTATGTCATCTGCGTCTGCTTTTGCAAGACCATCACTTACTGCTTTAAGTCTAGATGTAGTTTTGGTTTTGAATTCCTCAATTACAGACTGAGTGAATTCTATGCCTGCTGTCTGATTGTTATATGCTTCTTCAGCATCAGCCTTGAATGCTTCGATGTCAGATTTTATTGCTTCAAACTCGCTCTTGAATTTGTTTATGGCGTATTCAGAGTGGTTGTCTGTGTTAAATGTTGCGTTTTGGCTGTTCCAACTTCCAATGAGTTCTGTGCAAGCGGTTGTTGCAGCTTCGTAAGCACCATTGTTGTTTACTGCACCTTCAACCTTTTCATTGAGTGCGTCAATTTCAGGTTTGATTGTACAGTTTTCTATACCTTTCCACAGCTCATACTTTTTATATACATCATAAGCTGCATGGCTATTGTTGTCGTCTACCAATTCGTTAATCTTTGCCTGTATGGCCGAACCTTCTTGGATGAGTGCCTGACCATTTGGCGCGTATATGTCTATTCTGTTGGTTACTTCACTAAGCATCTGAGTCAGCTCATTTTTAGCATTATTGAAGTTATAAACCAACTCAAGTTTCAGGCCTCCAACTGTATATTTCAAACCATCTGTACTTTCAATTTTTACAGCTACTTCGGCTTCTTCTTTCAGTTCGAAGTCATTTGCATTTGCAACAGCAACACCGTTGACTGTAACAGTAAGTTTTACATTTGTTGTAGTACCTTGTCCTGTAACAAATGTGTATTTACCTGGTAAAAGTTTACCTATGGTCTGAGATACCGGTGCTCCTGATGTAGATACAAGTACACCATTTTCCAAAGTAAAACCTTCTGTCGCATCAGTCCAGTCACTGACTTGGTCGTTCTTGATCTGATTCGACAAGTCTGCATTGGCATACGCTACCATTGAAGCGGATGATGCAGCAATAAGAGAAAACAGTACATTCTTTCTCATACTAATGTCTTTTTTAATTAATAGGTTATGTTTGCTAAATTCTTTTTATTTACCCCAACCATCGCACTATCCAAAATACAATAATCAGGCACTTATTTTGAGTATATTACAGACTGTCATCCCTTGAATATATAACATAGTTATATTTTTCTTAAGGAAACAGACGTAGTTTCTAGGGACGAAATTAAAAACAAATAATATGTCTTCATTTGTATTAATTTGTGTTTTTCGTGAATTGCTGGATTCTTTTCGTGAGGCGGTTTGTTGGCTTTGAGGGCTGATGTTTATGGTATTGATGATGTTTGAATTTCTAAAAGTTATGGGCTCTTATTGGATAATCTTTATCTTGGTAAGCATTTAAGTATTTTGCATGCGGTTGTTCCAAAGCAAATATACCATCGGCGTGTCACAACATTTTGCCTGGTACATTTGCTGTGGAATAAAAATGCATTTAATTGTTGTTCTGGGTGTCTTGTACCTCAAAGCTTTCGCAGTCTGGAATATTTCCGCTAGAATTGCTTTTTGTACATTCTTTTTGGTTTATGGTGTCAATTAGAGTGCGTAATGTGTTTTTGGGCATTCTTAAATTGTGGTTTACGCCTTTGTCGTCGCAGAGTACGATTATTTGTCTATGCATATTAATATGGAATATACGTTTGGCGTTTACGATGTACTTTCTGCTGAGTCTTACAAAGTGGGTGGTGTTATAAATACTTTCAGCTATTGCGGCTTCGACCTGAGCTAATCCAAACTGTATCATAAAATGCACGCCGGATGTATAGTATACGTGTGTGTAGTGATCATCCGCTTCGAAAAATAATGCCAGGTCGAGGTTTATGACATAAAGGTCGCCATAAACACTCAATAATAGACAGTTGTTGAATGGTCCTATATTTAGTGACTGAACAGAAGATTCTGCATTGTCTTGATTGTGTGTGATATTAGTAGACATATTGTTGTTTCAAATAGTAGGTTAGTGTATTGTTATATATAGCGTCATCATGCTGTGTCAGAAAATGTTCTGCATAGCATGATTTTTGCGAGTGTTGCTCGTTTTGAATACTTTTTTAGTATTGTTAAAACATGTATGATGCTAGATTTTGCTCGTGAATAGAAGCCTTTATGTGATACAAATCTAGATGTATATTATTTATGCTACTATTTGGAATTGCCGTTCTTTTTGAAGTTGACTTTTTAAAGTCGTTTTTGTATATCGAATTAAAATCTATCCCCATCATAGTTCTTTATCAATTTTAATGTTGTGTTTTCATTTACCATGGAATGTACCCATTTGTGGGTATAACATTGATACATTGTTCGGTTGTTAATAAACTTGTTCGTCATTGATAGTTGACGAATGTTTTTGAATATGTTATAAAATTATGTAACATGTATAAATTATGACTTGCAGTATGTTTTGTATTTCGTGAAGTTTGCCGTTTTTTTCGTGAGTATAATCTGTAAGTCTTATATTGCATGTTTTTTTCTTGTACATTTGTACAATTTTGCGTCTATTTTCTGGTTCATTTTGTAAGTACGTAGTTAATTATAAAATTCACTCTTTGCATTATAAGTCTGTTATGCCGGGAAAGTCTTGATATTATACGCAATAAGCGTGGTCTGCCTGTTTTTGTATCTTAGTGCGGTGGCCCTGAGAAAACCATGTGTACAGATACAACAACAGCAGCCCACGCTTTAACATGGGTACTGCGATGTCATCTTTGTACACAATCAGAAATTTCTCAGGTTCCCGCTCTACAAGATGAGCATAACGCTTCTAATTATATATTTTCAAACGGTTGGAAAAGTTTTTCACTATCCGATTGTAAAAATAATACAACGTGCAGATATTGCCAAATTATTTTATATTATAGCCCAATTTTTCTTTTTTTTATTGATTCTGTTAACATTTAAGTATGGAATATAATACACCTATCTTATTTACAACTTCCTTTTTATATTATTACGTTGTTCCTTTTATTGTGATTATTATGTTTTTTATTCTGATGGCATAATTGCGAGGGCTCACAGCAAAAATTTCGAGCGCGTATGTTTTTTGCTGTGAGCCCTCGCAGATTCTCTGTTAGAGGCTTATGCGTGTTTTTTCACTTATGTTTCTTATGTATGATTAGATTCTGCAATATAGGAATGAAGGAACTGCTTTCAGAATAACTGCTATCAGTTTCCAGCGTTTGGTGATGTAGATGGTCTTTTTCTTGTTTTTCATGGCTCGGAATATTTGTTTTCCTGCAGTTTCAACTGGAGCAATCCAGAAGAGGCCTTCGCCTTTTGCCATGGCAGTGTCTACAAATCCTGGTCGGATGTCGGTTATGTATATGGGAAGTTTCAACTTGAAGATTTTTTGTCTGATTCCTTCTGTGTAGTTTATCTGGTAAGCTTTTGAGGCATTGTATGCAGGTGCGGTGCCGTTGCCCCTCAGGCCTCCGACAGAAGTGATGACTGCCAGATGGCCGTAGCCTTGCTTTATGAAGTGTCTTACGCTCCAGTCTATTATGTACGTCCATCCGACAATGTTCGTCGCTATGGTCCTTGCTTCAGGACCATATTCCAAAGAATCGTTCAGTTCTCCAGTGCCTGCGCTTACAATGATTGTGTCCGCACCGCCCAGCTTTTCAGTCAGCTCTGTCAATGCATGTTTTGTGCTTGTCGTGTCCGATATATCGCATGCCTCGGCTATGAATTTGTCCGGTGCACGGGATGCCAGTTCCTTGAGCTTGTTTTCCCTTCTTCCCATTATGCCGATTCTTGCTTCTGTTTCCGAGTAGAGCAGGGCGACCTCTCTTCCAATACCCGATGATGCTCCGATGATGATTACTTTTTCCATTTGATATTCTGCCTTTTTTGTTTAGTGGAGCAAAGGTATACCTGTGAATCGGCATTTTTCTTTAAATATTTCAAGATTTGTCGGTCTTGAGCAGTTTCTTGCGTATTGCGCTGACGGTCTCTGGTGTGACGCCGATAAATGATGCAATTTCTTTCAGTGGAATGAGTTCCTTAAGGTCCGGATATCTGTTCATGAAGTCTACGTATCTTTCCTCTGCCGTGTAGCAGTATGAGTCTGTAAGCCTTCGGTATGTCATGGCGAAGAGCTGTTCGGCAAGGATTCTTCCGATGCGCTGATTCTCGGGCGAGGAGTTCCAGAAATGTTCGAGTTCCGTATATGTGATGAGATGTACACGGCTGTCTTTTATGGCCTGTATACTGCAGAGCGACGGACGTCCGCAGAGACATGAACTGTATTCGCCGACAAGGTCGCCTTCGAGACTGTATCCGGTGATGTGTTCGTCTCCGTTGCTGTCAAGCCTTTTGTATCGGAACATGCCTTCTGATATGTAACCTATATGTCTGCACATGTCGCCCTGCTGAAGAAGATATTCCTTCTTCTGTATGATTCTTGTAGTGCCTTGACTGATGATGAAGTCGCGAAGAGCTGACAGGTCGATGTCTGTGAGCCGATATTCGTTTAGATTGTTTTTCATGATTTCCTGTGGTGCGGAAGGTGGATTGAAAAAAGCGTGCGTATGGACAATGTTTGTCCATTATGCACGCTTCGTTTCTTAAGGACTTGGCCTCAAAGTGTTGTTGGGTCCGAATTGAGTTTCATCTGACCTTTTGATTTTTCAATCAGTTCAGATGCTTTATTTGTTTTCTGCATCGATAGCATTGAAGATGTCTTCAAGCATCTGTTCCTTTGAACCCTTCCAAGTGAATGTGTGGCGGAGTCCTTCCTTCTCGAACCAGTCAGAAAGTGGAGCAGTCTGATTTCTGTACACTTCGAAACGCTTCTTGATTGTCTCTTCGTTGTCGTCAGCACGTCCCTGTTCCTTAGCTCTGTTGAGAAGTCTTGCCATGAGAGTTTCCTCGTCAACAACGAGTTCGATCATCATGCCCATGTCTGTGTTGCGCTCTGCGAGCATCTTCTTGAGAGCCTCTGCCTGTGCGATTGTACGTGGGAATCCGTCGAAAATCACACCTTTTCCTGGAGTCTGTGCATCGTATGTCTTAGCGAGGATGTCGATCATGAGTTCGTCAGGAATGAGCTGTCCGTTGTCGATGTAGCCTTTAGCTATCTTTCCGAGCTCTGTGCCGTTCTTGATTTCACCTCTGAGCACGTCTCCTGTAGAGATGTGTCCCATTCCGTACTTGCTGACGATTTCGTCGCTGTATGTGCCTTTGCCTGAGCCTGGGGCACCGAAAATGATGATGTTCTTCATTATTTTGTCGTTGTTTTTTGTGATTAATTATATTTATGTTGTATAAACATTATTCTCTTCATTGGTTTTCTTCAACCGTATATATGTCTTTCAGGTTGCGCCCAAGTCCGTCGTAGTCCATGCCGTAGCCTACAATGAAGTCGTCGGGTATTTCCATTGCGCAGTAGTCCACTTTCACATTCTCTTTCAGTTTGCCGGGCTTTACAAGCAGTGATGCGGTTTTGACCTCGATTGCTCCTCTGCCTTGCAGTTCTTTCTGAATATGTTTGAGTGTGGTGCCTGTGTCTACAATGTCTTCCACAATGATTACCTTGCGTCCTTTGAGATCGGCATTGACACCAATAAGTTCTTTGACGTTTCCTGTAGTGTCGGTTCCTTCGTATGAGGCGAATTTGGCAAAAATGATGTCCGGCTGTATTGTCAGATAACGCACGAGGTCGGCGGCGAACATGAATGCTCCGTTGAGAATGCAGATCATTACCGGCTGTTCGCCACAGAAATCGTGGCTTATGTTCTGAGCCACAGTCTTAACTTTTTCTTGTATGGTTTCATCCGTAATGGACAGGATGAAACTTTTGTCTTTAATTCTGATCATTCTATTGTAAAGACGTCAATAATGTGAAAAAAACCGTGCAAATATACAATTTTGTATGGAGTTTGGCATAATAATGGGTTCGTTTTGTTATTTTTGCAACATGAAGATTTTATCAGCAGCACAAATGAGAGAGGCCGATGCTTTCACTATCGAGAGCGGGTCTATGGAATCCATCGAACTGATGGAGCGTGCATCCAGTGCCTTTGCTTCAAAGATTATGGAGCGTTGGGGCAAGGATACACCTGTTAAGATTTTTGCTGGTTCGGGCAACAACGGCGGTGATGCGTTGGCTGTAGCCCGTATGCTTTCACAGTCGGGCTACAAGGTTTCGGTATTCCTTTTCAACATAAATGGAAGTTTGTCGCCTGATTGTCAGAAGAACAAGGAGAGGTTGGCTGAATGTCCTGGATTGGAAATGACAGAGGTGACTTCTCAATTTGTCCCTCCTACGCTTGATCGTGGCGATCTTGTAGTGGACGGACTTTTCGGTACTGGTATATCGCGTCCTTTGAACGGAGGATTTGCTTCGGTTGTGAAGTACATCAATTCTTCCCATTCAACGGTCGTATCGATAGATGTTCCTTCGGGCCTCATGTGTGAGGACAACTCTTATAATTTCATGAATCATGTGGTGAGGGCTGACTATACCTTCACGTTCCAGTTCCCTAAGTTGGCGTTTTTCTTTCCAGACAATGAACAGTATGTCGGGGAATGGGAAGTGCTGGATATCGGCGTGAAAGACCCGGAAACCACATCTACTTCAACCTCGTATTTCGTCACAGAACGCGACGAAATGGCCCGGTTGCTCAAGAAAAGATCAAAATTTGCACATAAGGGAAGCATGGGGCACGCCGCACTCGTTGCAGGACGTTCGGCTATGGCCGGTGCTGCAATATTGGCGTCGAGAGCATGCATGCGTGCCGGTGCAGGCAAATTGACTGTGCATACTCCATTTTATAATGTGAGCATTCTTCAGACAACAGTGCCAGAAGCAGTGCTTCATATAGATCCGAACAGCGATTGCTTCTCCACACCTTTTGATGCAGGAGGCTTCGATGCGCTTGGTATAGGTCCTGGCATAGGAACTTCTTCGGACACGGTGCAGGCGTTCATCGAACAGATAAGGCTGACAAAATCGCCTATCGTGATTGATGCTGACGGTCTGAATATTCTCGGTTCGCATAGAGGTTGGATACAGCAGCTTCCAAAGAAGTCTATTCTGACGCCTCATAAGAAGGAATTGTTTGGACTGATAAGTACAACGCGAAATAGTTTTGAGGAACTCGAACGTACGCGCGAATTGGCTGTGCATCAGCAGATATACATCATCATTAAGGGTGCATACTCAATCGTTGTGACACCTGAAGGCAAGTGTTATTTCAATACTACAGGTAATCCTGGTATGGCTACAGCCGGAAGCGGTGATGTGCTTACAGGAATTATTCTGTCATTGCTTGCTCAGGATTATTCTCAGGAAGACGCATGCCGTCTTGGAGTATATCTGCATGGCCTGGCCGGAGATATTGCGGCTGAAGAACTGTCGGAAGAAGGAGTTATGGCCAGCGATATCGTTGAGTGCATCCCTAAGGCTTACAGAATGTTGAGAAATCATTAATTGCGAGAGTGTATTTCAATGTGCATTCTTGCAGATGTTGATTTGTAGTAATTTACTTTTTATCTTATAATGAAGAGAGTATATTTTTTCTTGGCTCTGCTGGCTTCGTTTTCTGGAATTGAAGCCCAGACAAAAGTGGAAAAATTCAATCCCGGTGTTGTAGCAGAGGGCGTCAATTATGCCCTTCCTAAAACAGCTTTGAAGATTCAGGTCGTTGCGACCAAGACTACATTCACTCCTGGTGAGTTCGGCAGATATGCTGAGCGCTATCTGCATCTTAACAATGTTAAGACAGAGGCCGAAGTGAAATGGGAAATCAAGTCTATAAAGGTTTCTACATACGGAGTGCCCGACATGAATAAGGTTTATACTATTAAACTGAAGGACAAGTCTATTGCTCCATTTGTAAGACTCTCTGACGAGGGACTGATCAAAGGTATAAATGCAGAGGCGAATGTGGCATCTGATGCTGTTGAGGTTCCTGCACCGGTTGTTAACAAGCTCAGTGGAAGAAAGTATCTTACAGAAGAAATATTGTCTGCCAATTCCAGATCGAAGATGGCGGAACTGACTGCCGGCGAGATTTATGCAGTACGCGAAAGCAAGAACAGCATCACACGCGGTGAGGCTGATGCAATGCCTAAGGACGGCAATTCGCTGCAGATTGTTCTGCAGTCGCTCGATGAGCAGGAAAAGGCATTGATGCAGCTTTTCACCGGAAAGACAGAGCAGGAGTCTGTTGTCGAAACATTTACTTTGGCACCTGATGCTGATGTTGAGAAAGAAGTTGCTTTCCGTTTTTCTTCAAAACTCGGTCTGGTTGACAATGACGACCTTTCTGGTGAACCGTATTATGTCAGTGTGAAGAATCTGCACTCTGTTCCGGTTCCAACCGAAGAAGAGAAGAAGAAACGCAAGATTGAAGGAGTTGTCTACAACATGCCTGGAATGGCAGAGGTGAAACTTTTCAATTCGTCTTCTACCATTTACAGCGAGGATCTGCCTTTCGGACAGTTTGGAGCAGAGGATGTTCTGATGTCAGCGCTTTTCAACAAGAATGCAACGACTAAGGTGACGTTCAGTACCGTAACAGGAGGTTTGCTCAAGATAGATCAGTAATAACAATGAAATATAAGAGGTTGATTCCGTAAGGCTTTTCAGAAAATCCTGGAATCAACCTTTTTTATGTAAAATAAAAACAACGAGAAAAATATGAATGCAGTAATTGAAAATATGATATCCAGACGCAGTGTCAAAGCGTATAAGCCAGATATGGTTCCTATGGAACTTATAGAAGAAGTTGTGAAAGCTGGAACTTATGCTCCTACGGGCATGAATATGCAGTCGCCGGTGATTGTGGCTGTTGTCAATAAGGAAGTCCGCGACAATCTTTCACGTATGAATGCTTCCATTATGGGAACGTCTTCCGATCCGTTCTACGGTGCTCCGGTTGTGCTGGTCGTTCTTGCCGATAAGAATCGTCCTACGGCTGTTTATGATGGAACGCTTGTTATGGGCAACATGCTCAACGCCGCACACTCGCTCGGTCTTGGCTCATGCTGGATACATCGCGCCAAGGAAGAGTTCGAGAGCGAAGAAGGCAAGGCGCTTCTGAAAGAGTGGGGACTTGAAGGCGAATATATCGGTATCGGCCACTGCATCTTGGGCTATCCTGCAGCAGAACTTCCTGCAGCAAAACCTCGTAAGGCCGATTATGTTCATTTCATTAAGTAAGGCCGATGAAGAAATACAAGGTTTATCTTTTTGACTTCGATTTGACGCTGGCTGACGGAAGCGCGTGGATTGTGGAATGTTTTCAAACCATTCTTCATCGCCACGGCTATACATCCTGTACCGACAGCCAGTGCCGGTCTACCATAGGCATGGTGCTTGAAGACGCTTTCGAGTATCTTACAGGAGTTTCCGATCCTGCCTTCTGCCATGATTTACGTTTGGAGTACCGTCAGCTGTGCCGTCCGCAGGTGGCAGAGCGCACGCATTTTATTCCTGGTGCGGAAGCAATGCTGCGTTCGCGTACGGAAGATATACGTATAGGCATAGTGAGTACCAAACAGTCGGATGTAATCTGGAAAACGTTGAGGCTCAATGGACTTGAAAATACTGTTGACCATGTGATAGGGATAGAAGAGGTACAGGCCCCTAAACCTGCTCCTTATGGCATTTTGAATGCTTGTTCGCATTTCGGAGTAGATAAGAGCGAGGTTCTTTATTGTGGTGACAGCATAATAGATGCAGAGGCTGCAAAGAATGCAGGAGTTGATTTTGCCGCTGTGACTACAGGCAACACTACTCGTGTCGAGTTCGAAGCATATCCTCATGTTGCAATACTCGATGCTCTTTCTCCTGACTATCTTGCTTGAGAAGGCTTTCTCTTGTTTGTGTTTTCTCAGTATTGCTTTTCAGAGTTATATATAGTATATACGTGACATTAATATATACCGTTTGATGGATATTATAAATGAAAGTCTTATGGAGTTCTTCCATAAGATGGGCTTTTTAAGTGATACAAGATCATTGGGCATCCAGTTGATGATCATATTGGGCGTACTGATTTTGTCGTTCGTGTTGACTAAACTTTTCAGACATGTACTGGTACCGCTCGTTCAGAAAATAACGGCGCGCACACGTGTGAAATGGGACGACTACATTTTCAACGAACGGATGATGATGGCCTTTTCACGAACAATACCTCCAATAGTTTGGTATATTTTCCTTCCTACAGTCTTCGATGAAGGTACGATGGTCTTGGCCATACTTTTGAAAGCCTGTCTCGTATATATGGTCGTTGCCTCCATCATGCTTATAAATACTTTCCTGAATACGCTCTATGAGATTTCAAATGAGCATGAAGTGTTGCGCAACCGTCCTCTGAAAGGTGTTTACCAGATGATAAGCCTGCTGGCAATAGCTGTCGGAATTATAATCATAGTCAGCATACTTATAGATAAGGATGCTACGCGCATTCTTGCAGGTCTTGGTGCTTCTGCAGCAGTGCTAATGTTGATATTCAAGGACAGTCTTCTCGGACTTGTTGCAGGCATACAGCTTACCGTCAACGATATGCTACATCCTGGCGACTGGATAACGATGAACAAGTACGGAGCCAATGGTTATGTAACCGAGGTTTCGCTTACAACCGTGAAAGTGCAGAACTTCGACAAGACAATCACTACCATTCCGGCCTACGCGCTTGTGAGCGATTCTTTCCAAAACTGGCGCGGCATGCACGAGAGCGGAGGCCGTCGTATCAAGCGATACATAAACATTGATATTACGACAGTTCATTTCTGCTCCGAAGAAGAACTGCGCTCGCTTGCATCAAAAGGACTTTATTCCGCAGATAAGATGGATGATAGTGATGGAGTGGTGAACCTTTATGTATTCCGCAGATATGCGCTTGATTATATCTGCAGTCGTAAGGACATCAATCAGGATTTCATGCGTATGGTGCGAGTTCTTCAGCCTACATCCGAAGGACTTCCGGTTGAGATATACTGCTTCACCAACAACACAGAATGGCTTGTCTACGAATCCATTCAGGGAGCAATTTTCGACCATCTGATAGCCATGCTTCCTGCCTTCGGACTTCGTGCTTTCCAGCGTCCGTCGGGCGCCGACCTTCAGGAACACGGTTTCTCAGGCCATGCTCTTGACGAATAGGCGTATGGCCTTCTTTTCGCCGGCGACGATTATAGTGTCGCCTCCCTTCATTTCTACAGACGAATCAGGATTCATTATGTAGCGCGCTTCGCGTTCTATACCCAGTACCAGACAGTTGGCCTCTTCTCTGATGGCCGACTGTGCAATGGTCTTTCCTGCAAGCTTGCAGTCGTCACGCAATGTGAATTTTTCCAATGTAACGATCGTGCTTCCTTCGTCGTCCTTGTGTTCCTGCGAAACCGAATCCATCATTTTCTGCAGTTTGTCAATCTGTTCGTCCGAACCGGCCGCCACAATCCTGTCCCCTGGATAAATGCTTTCGTTTCCACCCGGAATATTTATCTTCATACCTCCGCGTATGATTCTTACGATGCTTGCGCCCGTATTGTTTCTTATACCCAGCGATTTGAGCTTCTTTCCGCACATATCCGATTTTGCCGGAACAGTGAAGTCTGCAATATGCAGGTCGTAAGGCTGCAGCGATTCCATGAAGTCCTGATGCATGGCACTGTTGCCCTTCATCAGCACCTCTCTTGCCGAAAGGTTCCTGTTGAATTCATCCTCCAGCTGTGACGAACGCTTTTTCACTCGTCTTGAGAACATTATGCTCAGCACCAGCAATACTGCTATGCCGACGATGAATGCAGATGTGAAGTCGAATATTTTTGTTATGCCGTACGACACGAAAGCCACGCATACAATGATTCTTGTCAGATTTAGTCCTACCAGCCATCCCTTGTCAAATCCGCCGTTGCTCCATATACTTCTGGCTTCTTGGCTCTTCCTGTGTTTCGTTGCTATGATGTATATGAAAGGCGACGAGAATGTCAACAGCAATCCCAGTCCTATCAGCTGAATGGCCCATTCAGGTGCAATTTCGCTTAATGTGTCCGTCATAAGAGGGAATATGAACTTGAAGAACGTCACGTTCACGAACATCAGGATTATGCTGTAAATAACCAAGGTCTGGCTCACTTTCTTCAGCAGCTTCTTCCAGTTGCCTTCCATCGAAACCGAGTTCCTGTTCTTGCTGTAGTTTTCAATGAAAAGCCTTACGCCGTTGCTCATGTGGCTGTCCACAAACTCGTATGCAGGTGTAGACATCTTGATAATGTAAGGAGTGAGGAAGGTTGTTATCACCGACACGGCTACGACAATAGGGTAGAGATACGATTCCGTTACCTTTAGCGACTGCCCCAGCGAAGCAATGATGAAGGCAAATTCTCCTATCTGTACAAGAGTGAATCCCGTCTGCATCGATACTTTAAGCGACTGTCCCGAAAGCAGTGTACCGAGCGAAGCAAATACAATCTGGCCTACAATCACAATAACCGTAATTATCGTTATCGGCAACCAGTGCTGAGCCAGTGTCTGCGGATTTATCATCATGCCCACCGATACGAAGAATATCGCACCGAACATGTCCTTGATTGGTTTTACGAGTTTCTCAATTCTTTCTGCTTCAACCGTTTCTGCCAGCACGGAGCCCATGACGAATGCACCCAGTGCCGAGCTGAATCCAACGCTCACTGCCAGCATCACCATGCCTAGACACATGCCCACAGACAGTATGGTCATTGTCTCGTCGTTGAGATGTTTCTTGAATTTCTTGAGGAAAGACGGTATTACTGCTATTCCTACGACAAACCATATCACTATGTATGCCACCAGTTTTGCCAGCTGTCCTAGCATTTCAGCACCTTCGAAGCTCTGTTTCACTGCGATAGACGACAACAGTACCATGAGCAGTACGGCAAACAGGTCCTCCACGATAAGTATGCTGAAACAAATCTTTGCAAAGTTACGGTTGCTTAGTCCCAAATCCTCAAGAGCCTTGAAAACGATGGTTGTTGACGACATGCACAGCATCGCGCCCAGAAATATGGAGTTCATTTCGTCCCATCCCAACAGTCGCCCGGCCGTGAATCCCAGCGACATCATGCCTATAACGATGGTTGCTGTAGCTATAATGGCTGTGCTTCCCACCTGAAGCAGTTTCTTGAAGCTGAATTCCAGTCCCAAGGCAAACAGCAGGAACAGCACACCTATCTGTCCCCATGTGTCGACGCTGCTGATGTTCGAAATCCACGATTCGCCGCAAACATAAGGACCGGCAAAAAGTCCTGCAACAATATAACCCAGTACCACCGGCTGTTTGAACAGCTTGAACAGCAGGCTCGTCACTCCCGCCGTAAGCATTATGACGCATAAATCCTGAAGCATACTCGTTTCGTTTTCTTTATTCAGTTGTCGATGCCGTCTGCACCGGCTTGTTTGTGTTTGTTGTTTGCGGTTGTCTGCCGTTCGTCAGGCACACATGCTTTCCATCACCCTTTGTCGCGTCAGTACGCCGCATCCATCTCTTTTTTTCCTTTTCCGGCCTACATTATCATTTCAGCTCGTCGCCCCTGATGCCCAGTGCGTTCATCAGTGAGTAGCCCAGTATTTCCTGGCAGAATCCCGAGCCCGTCTGAGGCTCCATGGCGAAGAGAGTCTTTTCCTTGTGCTTGATTTTTCCTAGCGCTTCCTTCACCTCGTTGCCGTATTTCTCAATGTCGGCCACAACCATTATGTTCTTTGTTTCCTTGCAGTCGCCTGTGACCTTAAGGGTCTCTACGAAGAAACGTCCCATGTCCGTAACATCTTTTGCCACGGGGTAGGCCGCCATCATGAACTCTCCGAGATTGTCCTTGAATGCCATGCCGTTTATATCTTTTTCCAAGTTCGACGGATTGAAATTGTCCAGTTGTCCGCCGTTGCCGTCATAAATGAATATCACCTGAATCTTGTTGTCGCCCGGTTCGATACCTCCGTCCAGAGCCACGCAGTCGAGCCATCGGCACAGATCAGCTTTCTGTATTCTTCTTTCAAGCATACGTTCAAAATTCACGGTGAGGTCAAAAGCCACTTTGTCCAGATATGATGCATCGGCGATGATAACGTTTTCGCTCATGATGCCCGTTACGTCCATTCCCATAGTTTTCTTTCTGTTGGTGCAGTTATGTTTGCTTAATAAATTAATCTTTCTCCACGGCCTGCTCCGGACTGTGCCGATGTTTCGCAAGCCTTGTGCAAATTTAGCAAATATGTCCGAATGAAAGCCCGGTGTGCCTGCTAAGTAATGGTGTTTTTCGCTTAAAAAGCAATGCTTCGGAAGTGTCTATAAACAAAATGCGTTTTACCGGGGTACCCGGTAAAACGCAAAAAAATTGCTTATCTCACGACAAGCAATCTTTACTAACCTTAAAATAAATCTAATACCATGAAAAACACGATGCAAATATAGGCGTTACTTTCTTATCTGCAATACATAATGCAAGAAAAATGCTCTGTATTTGCATTATTTAACCATTTGCTTGTTTTCGTCAGTCATTTTCACAATTATTTCCTTTGCCGTCTCGCATTCCGGAGCATCTTCCAACTTTTTCTTCAGACGGCTCTTCGATGTTCTGAAAATCTTGACATACTGTTCAACATCTTTAGATGCATCATTCCTTGCCTATATTTCAGCCTCGTGGCCGTGAATAGAATTGCACATTATGTGGCATTTCGGCATTTTCCCATTATGATTTATAGGGTGTACTATTTAAATAACGTCAATGCATTCAGCCTTGTTCAATAAATCTTTGTCCGTCAAGAAATATCATATTAGAGTGCTATTTTTGATATTGGTATCATATTTTACACCGCAAAATAATACTTTCATCCCGAATTTCTGCATAAACTATGGGAAAACTGCGTTTAAGAAGCATTAAAACTGTATTCTGTTGCTTGCTTTAGTGTTGAATCGTTAACTTTATGTTTTTAAAAATTAAGTTTTTCCATATTAGCAATATTTATCAGAAAAAATATGCAATTTTTGGGGCGTTGAAATGAGTAGTAAATTTTGTTCTTTTTGTATGCGTCATGCATGCTTATTTAAAATTTGTCTGACATTTTCCTGACAATTTCCTTTGCCGTCTCGCATTCCTGAGCATCTTCCAGCTTTTTCTTCAGACGGCTCTTCATGGTTCTGAAAGTTCCTACAGTTGTATGCAGTATGCTGGCGATGGCTTTATCGTCTGTTACGTTCTCATGATATAGTATGCACACAAACAGTTCGCGTTCTTTAATTCCTTCGCAATGCTTTTCCAGTTCCGCAATCCATTCCCCTCTGCCTTTTCTTTTTCGGTAGGTCGCGTTAATAGTCGGAAGCATCTCGTCTGTAACGATTCCATGTACAGCAACATTTCTGCCTCCGTCAGTGAACAATGCATCCATTATTCTTGTGCAGTTCAGTTTCACTGTTTCGTTCAGTCTTTCCGACTCCTCAGAAAGTCTTTTGATTTCCTGCTTCATTTTCAGTTTTTCCGTAGCCCAAATTCTTTTAGCCTCTTTTCCTCTTGCTTCAACTTTTTTCAGTTCGGAACGCACTTCATTCAGTTCGCATACATTCTTTTCGTATGCGTTCTTCACATATCCGTTTTTTCTTTTGCATGCTCCAATCATGGCTATTGCATGTAGTCGGAGTGCTGTACACAATTTGTGTAATCTGATTTGTAAAAATGTCGGTTTCATCCCGCAAAAATATATTTGTGGGATTGTAATTCACCTAAAATTTGTCTGACATTTTCCTGACAATTTCCCTTGCAACCTCACATTCCTGAGCATCTTCCAACTTTTTCTTCAGACGGCTCTTCATGGTTCTGAAAGTTTTGACGGTCGTGTGCAGTATGCCTGATATGACGTTTTCGTCCGTGACGCCTTCGTGATAGAGTATGCATACGAATATGTCGCGGTTGCTGAGTGGCTTGCATTCTTTTGTGAGGGTGTCAAGAA
>OGHV01000116.1_pt1 | contig 60075 bp, 46 predicted proteins | sample 1571551 | NCBI WGS metagenome assembly OGHV01 (sample SAMEA2581960, study PRJEB24529) | metagenome | biome: Human gut stool | place: China | collected 2011 | reverse complement strand
CCCCGCAATTTTTGTTTTGAGCCCTCAGAATTTTGAAAATTCATAAGTGTAGTTGCTTCTGCCGTTTTCCGTCTGCAAACCGCCGGTTAAGCGCGTGTGTTGGTTGGTATTCTGTTTGCATCAACTTGCTTTCCCACGTCATTTAAAGTTTGACAACGTTACGATAACCACACCTTTTAGTGTCGTTTTGTTTGTAATATGCGGAATTTTCCGCTAATGATGCAAAGCAATGCATTTGCAGGCTGACACGGCATAAATATTTTCATGTTAGCGTATGGCGCAATGAAGCACTGGAAGCGTGAAACTTTTGCATATTTTGTAGCTGTAAAGCGCTCATGTTAATGAACTTTTTTCTTATATTTGCATAGCTTTTGTATGCAGAAGAGGCTGTTATGGTTCTAGCGTGCAGCTGTCGGTTTGACATACAGCATTTTAGTTAAAGGGCCACAGCGGGGGCTTTTTGCGGCCGTCGGTGCCGTATGGAATTTATAGCAACTAAACAACATATTTTATTCATTTAAAAAATAAAGGATATGGTTTACTCTAAAGAAGTACAGAACATGTGCTGTGTTGCCAAAGGTCCAAACCACGGACCAGCTCCAATTCCAGAAGAAGGAAAGTGGATTCAGGCAAAGGAAATCAAAGACATTTCAGGTATGACTCACGGAATCGGCTGGTGTGCTCCTCAGCAGGGTGCATGCAAGCTCAGCCTTAACGTTAAGGACGGAGTTATCGAAGAATGTTTGGTTGAGACAATCGGATGCTCAGGAATGACTCACTCTGCAGCTATGGCTTCAGAAATCCTTCCTGGAAAGACAATTCTCGAGGCTCTCAATACAGACCTTGTTTGCGATGCTATCAACACAGCTATGCGTGAACTCTTCCTCCAGATTGTTTACGGACGTACACAGTCAGCTTTCTCTGAAGGCGGTCTCGTAATCGGTGCTGGACTCGAGGACCTCGGAAAGGGTCTTATCAGCCAGACTGGTACTCTGTATGGTACAAAGGTTAAGGGTACACGTTATCTGCAGCTTACTGAGGGTTACATCACAAAGATGTTCCTTGATAAGGACGATCAGGTTTGCGGTTATGAATTCGTTCACATGGGCAAGTTCATGGATGCAATCAAGAAGGGTGTTGATGCAAACGAGGCTTTGAAGAGCGTTACTGGAACTTACGGACGCACAAAACCAGAGCAGGGAGCTGTTAAATCTATAGATCCACGTAAAGAATAATTAGGAGGAAGCAAATTATGATAAGAGAAGTAAAATTTGAATCACAGGACCGCCGTATCAAGCAGATTCTTGCTGCTTTGAATGAAAACGGCATTGCTTCAATCGAGGAAGCAAATGAGATATGCGAGAAGGCAGGTTTGGATCCTTACAAGACTTGTGAGGACACACAGATGATTTGCTTCGAGAATGCAAAATGGGCTTACGTAATCGGTACAGCTATCGCTCTCAAGAAGGGATGCACAAACGCTGCTGACGCTGCTGAGGCTATCGGTATCGGTCTTCAGGCTATGTGTATTCCAGGATCTGTTGCTGACGACCGTAAGGTAGGTCTCGGCCACGGAAACCTTGCTGCACGTCTTCTCCGCGAGGAAACTCAGTGCTTCGCTTTCTTGGCAGGTCACGAGTCATTCGCTGCTGCAGAAGGTGCAATCAAGATTGCTGAAATGGCAAACAAGGTACGTAAGAACCCTCTCCGCGTTATCCTCAACGGACTCGGAAAGGATGCTGCTATGATCATCAGCCGTATCAACGGTTTCACATACTGCAAGACTCAGTTCGACTACTACACTGGCGAAGTTAAGGTTGTTGAGCGTACTGCATACAGCGACGGACCACGTGCTAAGGTTAACTGCTACGGAGCTGACGATGTTCGCGAAGGTGTTGCTATCATGTGGCTTGAGAACGTAGACGTTTCAATCACTGGTAACTCTACTAACCCTACACGTTTCCAGCACCCAGTTGCAGGTACATACAAGAAGGAGCGCGTACTCGCAGGCAAGCCATATTTCTCAGTTGCTTCAGGTGGTGGTACAGGTCGTACACTTCACCCAGACAACATGGCTGCAGGTCCAGCTTCTTACGGTATGACCGACACAATGGGTCGTATGCACTCTGATGCTCAGTTCGCAGGTTCTTCATCAGTTCCAGCTCACGTTGAAATGATGGGATTCCTCGGAATGGGTAACAACCCAATGGTTGGATGTACAGTTGCTTGCGCCGTTAACGTAGCACTTGCATTGAGCAAATAATTGATATCTTATCAATATAATAAGTCCCTGTAACTCCATGAGTTATGGGGATTTTTTGCTTTATATGCTTCCAACAAGGAAATATGGATTTTCATACTCGGCAATGACTTTTGTAAGTTATTCTGTCCGTTTCTTGGATAAGCCTTGTGGCCTATCGCTACGTTATCCCTCCTCTCCATGAAGAGAAAAGTCAAGGAGAAACCGAAATACCACATATATAAAGCATAGGAATATTGCCTTTAAGATAAATACAGGAATCATTTGGGTGATAGAAAGCATAGACAATCTTTTTCTGTTTTGAATCCGGTCTTTGGAAGTTGGGGCATTGTACGCAGAAACTCTTGGAGTTCTCCTATAATATATCTATTTTTGTTCATGGCCCAAGGGGAATATTATTCTTTCGGCAATATTAATATTGTGATTATCATTGGATTATTAAATACTTTAGCCTTTTTTATTGCATCATTTTAACGCTTGCGAAACTTGAGTACTATGAGATTGAACTATTACATATTGATACTTACAGCATGTCTGATATGCTTCTTTACATCTTGCGAAGAGAAAGGAAAGTATGAAAAAACATTTTCAGAAAGAGAAACTCAAGCGATAGACAGTATATTATATGCAAATCGGTGCATAGACTCCCTTTGTATTCTGGTAAATCGTTTTGCACAAGACGGAAATACATTTGGCGAGATGGCCGCTTATAACGAACTTGGTAAATGTTATAGAGAGGAAAGCCGTTTTTCGGAAGCAATAGAGACACACAAGAAAGGACTTATGCTTTCTGTCCGCCTATGCGATACGTTGCAAATTATCCAGGCATTAAACAATATCGGAACTAATTATCGTAGGATAGGTTTCCTTGAAGATGCTTCGTCTTATCATTACAAGGCGTTGTCGTACTGCGAGGCATACAGCGACAAAAACAATAAAAAGTTATTAAAGAACAGAGTAATATCGCTGAACGGCATTGGCAATGTGTTCCTGACATTAGAAAATTATCAGGTGGCCGACAGTGTTTTCCGTATGGCACTTGATGGAGAGAGGTTTCTGGGCAGCCCATTAGGGCAGGCTATCAATTATGCCAATATAGGTTCTATATTTGAATCTAAAGGGCAAATGGATTCCGCCAGATATTATTATCAACTTTCAATGAATTTCAACAAGGAGGCAAAATCCGAGCTCGGCATTTCTCTGTGTCACACTCATTTTGGAAGATTGTACGAAAAGGATGGAGAAACAGACAAGGCCATAGACGAATATCTCAAGGCATACAATACAATGCAATTCAGTAGCGATTCATGGCATTGGATAGAGTCGTGTCTGTCATTGGCCCGTGTTTACATACAGAAAGGCGACTGCGGCACTGCTTCCGTTTATATAGACAAGGCTAAAAAGAAAGCTGTGGAGATTCATTCTCTGGAACATATAGCAGATATATACCACCTTGAATATCTGTGGAATTTGCAGAAAGGCGATAGTAGTAAAGCATTAAACAGTCTTATCAAGAGCAGGGAATACCGCGATAGCGTGCATGATGAGAAAAAGATGACACAAGTCCTGAATACTCATATACTTTATGAGCGTAAGAGCAAGCAAAACGAGATTTCATTATGGCAGGAAAACTATAAAAGCGAAAAGATGTACAGTGAAAAAGTGACTGTGGCTTCAATTGTAGTGATAATACTTGCCTGCATACTGCTATTTGCCATGTGGCTCATTATAAGGTATCGTTCGCAAAAGAATCAGATGTTACAGCAGATGGAGCAGATGAGGACTAATTTTTTCACAAATATCACGCACGAGTTCCGTACTCCGCTTACTGTAATACAGTCGGCTGCAAACGACGTGTTATACCGAAAGCCGGAAGACGAAGATGTTAAGCGTGACATCAAGAATATACTCCACCATAACAACATTCTGCTAAATCTTATAAACCAAATACTCGACATCGCCAAAATGACCTCACCTGCACATACTGCCCAGCCTGATTTTATGAGGGGAGATGTCGTTGAATTCATACAGATGATATGCGACAGCTATACAGCATACGCTGCAGATAAAGGTATAAATCTGGTATATATGCCGCAGCAAGAACTGGTAGAGATGGATTTTATACCAGACTATATGTTGAAAATCATGCAAAATCTCATATCAAATGCTTTGAAGTTTTCACACCCGGGAAGCGACGTGCTTATCACCACGAATGTGAAAGATTCATCCTTATATATATATGTAAGCGATTCGGGCATAGGCATGACATCTCAGCAAAAATCAAAAGTGTTCATCCCTTTTTATCAGGGCTCCAACGACGTTGCAAACATAGGAACTGGAATAGGACTCTCGCTTGTGAAGCAGGCGGTAGAAGCCATGCACGGTAAAATAGAATTGTATTCGGCCATTGGCGAAGGCACTACATTTGTAATATCATTACCGATTAAAAGTAAAGATAAATCGCCGATTGCTTTAGATAAATCGAAAATTGTCAAACCTGAGATACTGATTGATGAAAACGTTCCTTTACCTGAAGATGATGATGACTACGACAAAGATAACATAAGAATACTCATTATAGAAGATACACCGGCGGTATCACACTACATGGTGCGGCAGCTTAATCCTGATTACAGTTTCTATTTTGCGTCTACAGGCGAAGAAGGACTCGAAAAAGCAGGGAATGTTGTACCGGATCTTATAATAACAGACATAATGATGCCAGGGATGGATGGACTGGAACTGTGCAGACAGGTGAGGAATTCAGAACTGCTAAATCATATTCCGGTCATAATGGTTACGGCAAAGGCATCACATGAAGACCGTCTGAAAGGTTTGGAAGTGGGAGCGGATGCATATCTGGAGAAACCCTTTCACGCAGACGAACTCAAAGTACGGGTTGAGAAACTTCTCGAGCAACGGCAATTGCTGCGCCAGAAATATTCGCATGTAATAGAAACGGAAAATAACGAACCGGACAATGCTGCACCAGTTCTATCGGAGAGAGACAAGATTTTTGTTGCAAAACTGACAGACTCTCTTCATTCTATGATGGAGAAGGGAAAGATAGATTATGATGCATTGGCATACGACCTGTGCATTTCACGCGCACAACTAAACCGCAAACTTAAAGCTATTACCGGATTTACCACCACCGAATATATACTGCATATAAGGATAGCGCTTGCAAAACGCCTACTTGACACCACTGATCTGCAAATATGGGAAGTGGCGGAAAAATGTGGTATGGATAATGCCACTTATTTCGGTATTCTTTTCAAGAAAACAGTTGGTATGACCCCATTACAATATAAGAAAAGAGACAGAAATAAATCTTAGATTACCGGACTCTAAAAAAATGAAAACTAAGGGACAAATCACTAAAAACAAGGGATTTGTCCTTTTTTTTATACCTAAAAACATAATTTTTGTTCTTATATTAATATTTTATGTTCCTGAATTGAGATGCCTGCAACACTGTTTGCTCATAAATTTGCAATGAATAAAACGGAGAAATTATCTGCATTGATTCTTTTAAAATAAATGACGATATGAGCGATAATCTCAATGAAAAACAGTCTGCCATGGATAAAGAGGAAGTCCAAAAAATCATTGACGAAAGGATTGCACGGTTTGTTGAAAAAGAAAAAAAAGCTGATATTTCATCAACCAACAGCAAGCTATCGTTGCGAAAAAACAGACTGTGTAAGATGATAAGGTGGTGGAAAAAAAAGTAAAGTAGAAAAGCCGGTATGGTATCAGGCTACTACATTTATTTCTGCTCATGAATTCGGATATAGACACTTAAGATTATACTTTATTTAATAATAAAAAAGAATTATAATGGAAAATCAAAATGAAAACTTACTGAATGGTGCTGCTTACGAAGCTCCCAAGTGTGAAATAGTCGTAATACAGAGCGAAGGTCTGATCTGCGCAAGTAACGATAATAGGGAAGCCACTCACGATCGCTTTTCTGAGCCAGAAGATGATTATGAATGGTAAAGAAATTAAAATCTGGAATAAGATGAGAATCGAGGATTTTATTTATAGAGTAGCATGTGTGGCCGTTGCAGGTAGTTTGCTTGGTGCATGTACAAGTGAAGATGATGAACTAACTAACTACAATGGAGAGAAAGTACCCATGACATTTACGGCCGGATCGGTGCAGACGCGCACCGCATTGGGTGATGACGGCACGGCCGTGAACTGGGTGAAAGGCGATGCGATTGCCATTTTCGACGGAACGGAGACTAATGAGTTTACTACGCAGGATGCAGGTGCTTCTGTCACCTTTACCGGTACGGCACATCAGGCCGATACCTATACGGCTTTTTATCCTTTTGGTAATGTGACTGAAATCACTGCTACTACCATTACCTTTAATCTGCCCGGTGAGCAGACCGCAGTATCCGGAAGCTTTGCCAGCGGACTGGTACCTTCATGGGCACAGACTGCCGAAGGAAGTACCTCCCTGCAGTTTAAAAACCTCAGTGCGCTGGTGAAGTTTACGGTAGGCAACGGTATGGCAGGTGAAGGAACCTTTATCCTCAGAGGCGTGAAGGGTGAAAGCCTGGCCGGAACCATGACCTATACCATTGGAGAAAGCACACAGGCCGAGGTGAGCGCAGATGCCCCCTTGAACGAAATAAAACTGAAAGGTACATTCGAGGCCGGAAAGACCTACTACTTTACGGTGGCGCCTGCCGCGCTGTCGGAAGGACTCAGCCTTTTCTACGTGAACAGCGAGGGAACGGCATACCGCAGAGGAGGTAACAAAGCGGTGACTCTCGAAGCCGGAAAAGTGCTTGATTTGGGAGAACAAACCTCAGCCAAGTTTGAAGAAGCCATCATCAATCTGGAACTCATTGAGCAGATTGAATCAAACCTTCCGTCGGGAGGAGGCAAGAAAATGGCATCGGCTGAAGGAGTGGAGATAACCACCAAGGCGGCCAATGATGTGGCATTGTATGATTCGGGTACCGGATTTGTGAAGAATCCCGACGGCACCGTTACGCTGACCGATGAAAACAGAAATATCATCAGCGGAGTTACTTATGTGAGCTTCTATGATATAAAAAACGTATCGGGACTTGAGTATTTTACTAACGTGACAGAGTTTTATTGCGAGTGGGTAACAGAACAGGAGTCACTGGATTTGACTGCTTTGAAGAATCTGGCATCTATAAATTGCAATAGTTGTGATATACTGACATCGCTGAATGTGAGCGGTCTGGACAAACTTAATTATATAAACATTAAGAACTGCCCGCTGACTTCATTAGACCTGACCGGTTTGACCAGTCTTACCACTCTGTATATGGGTGAAACTGAATTGACCTCTTTGGAGCTGTCTCATTTGACGAATCTGTCAAGTCTTGAGTGCACAGATTGTAAATTGCAATCATTGAATGTGAGCGGATTGACCAATCTGACCTGGCTGGTATGTGCCAATACCCAAGTGGAATCATTGGATTTGAGAGGCTTGACCAAACTGAGCTTTTTGCAATGCACCGGTAACCGACTGACCTCTTTAGACTTGACCGACCAGAAAGAATGCCTGACCACGTTACTATGCTACGATAATAACTTAGGTTCATTGGAGTTGTCAGACTTAACGAAACTGCAAAGACTGGAATGCTACAACATTGGAGCTGCCTCATTGACTCTGAGCGACTTGCCTGCCCTGACAGAACTGAATTGCGGTGAGAACCAGCTGACCTCATTGAGCCTGAGCGACTTGCCTAAGCTGGCAACCCTGAGATGCAACAAAAACCGGCTGACCTCATTGAGTCTGAGTAATCTGCCTGCCCTGATCTATCTGTCTTGCATCGACAACCAGCTGACCTCATTGGATGTGAGCGGTTTGACCAAACTGGAAGATTTGTATTGCTACAACAACCAGCTGACCTCATTGGATGTGAGCGATCTGACTGCCCTGACAAGCCTGTATTGCTACAACAACCAGCTGACCTCATTGGATGTGAGCAATCTGACTGCCCTGACAAGACTGTATTGCTACAACAACCAGCTGACCACGTTATCTGTTGGTGATATTAACACTCTTAAATTTGTGGAATGCCATCAAAACCAACTTTCACAGATTAATCTTGCTAACATGGCCAATTTGTCCAATTTGAAGTGCGGTCAGCAGACAAATGCTGACGGAACGTCACTGACAGCTACACTTGAAATATATTCTACAAAGATAGGAACCTGGAATACAACCTGGAGCCAATATCCGGAAAACGCAAATATTACACTTAAACAATAATGATAATAGTCTCTTGCCCGCCTGCGGCCTAAAACCGCAGGCGAGTATGAGGCCTTGACCGTATGCCGGTGTAATTCAGGAAATAAAATATATTTATGCCTAAATCTAATTTTATAGTTATGAGTACACAAAACATCAAAAACAAAGATTCCATCAAAGCTGAAAAGCTGGAGATTTTAGGTAATAAGCTGAAAAAGTTTAATGATTTAAGCTATAATACATTAAAGGACAATCTTCTGAATAATAAATTGAGTGTAAATGACAGAATCACTAAACAAGATTTGGCACTCTTGGTGGAGTATAAGTCTGATAGGGATAGATTAGGCATTGAGAATGAAGAATTTATTAATAAATGGGTTCTCCCCAATCGACCAGATGGTTATTTAAGAGGTTTTATTATAGCTTTTGACACTGTTTGTAGAGTTACGCCTGATTTAGTAAAAGTTGCAAAAGAGCATAATAAAGTATCTTCGGCACTGATACCAATCAAAGGTATCAGCCAGGCTATGACAAACAAGCTGAAAGATTATTATATATACGACATTTCCAGTTTGCTGCAAAAAGGTAAGACTCAAAGCAAACGCAACGAACTTGCTTCGAAGTTAGGTGTAGATGTCAAGTTGGTAAACTCGTGGGTAAAACAGGCCGATTTGTGGAAAGTAGAAGGCATGACTCCAGATACCGCATTCCTTCTGGTGCAAATAGGCGTACGCAATGTGCATGATTTGGCAAAAGTGGATGCAAACAAAGCCTATCCCATCATGCAGCGGCTTTGCTTTACACAAGCTGATTTCCTGCTTGAAGAGCAAAATGTTATAGAGGAAATAATTGAAAATGCAGCAGAGTTGGTAAACAACAATTTCGGTATACGTCGTCTATTGTTGACATTTGAAACAAATGAACCGGAACCGGATTTTCTTTTTCGTGACGAAACAGACAAAACCATCGAAGAGTTGCTGAAAACCAGTGGAGAAATTATACGTGAAGGATTGAATTCATTGGATGACATAATTCCTGCGCTTCCGCTTCCTCATATTATAAGAGGGCGGATATACATGAAAAAAACAGGAGAACCCGAACTCAACAATTATCCGTTCGCTAACGCAAAAGTAGAAATATCGGGTATCTCAAGCTCGTCTGCCGACCAAAGCGAGGTAGGCAAAAAGCCATTTGGGTATACCGACGGTGAAGGAAATTTTATCATCGTAATGCCCGATAGATACAACCTCCAGGAGGCTGTCACTATTACAGTCTCGCAAGGAGCCGATAAACAGACATTTATCAAAAGTGCATCCGACATTATAAATTCTGTCAAAGAACAAAAGGTTCTTGACCTTTTCCATAAGTTAGATTTCATCAAAGGAATTCTTGACACCGAGAAGGCCAAAAAAGATATTTACGTTAGGTTGAACAACAGTTTGGAAACAAATCCGAACAGTGCTGGTGAGATAAAAACGGAAATCGAAAGGTGGAAACCCTTGATGCCGGAAATAGAGGCTGAAATCGAACTCCAGACACAGGCCTACATCAACACCGAAAAAGAAATCAGACAAGCAGTAGCCGACAATACAGTTATTTCATTGAAAAGACTCCTTAACAATCTTGTGAGCCGAAATGATTTCGAAGCTGATTTAGGCGTGCTGATATTGACCGATGAAATTTTCAAAGGCCTTTCAACAGGCTTAAAGAAAACATTGCCAAGTGTGAAACTTATGGAAAACGACAACAAGGCAGTACGGCTTTCTACCGATACAGCTCCGGCTCGTATCTTCAGCTACAGCATGCTCCAGCGTCTGGTAGAGCCGTCGGTTTCCCCTTATGCGGAAAAAGATACACCTCGAAAGAAATTGAGTTCGCCGGTCGATGTCATGACATTCAAGGAGAATATGTACAAGAAGCCGAAAAGTATACCTAAAATGTCGTCTTTGGGCATTGGCTATGTACTTAATATGCATCAGGCATGGGTTCCTGATGGGTTTGCTTTGGGTTCGCTGCTCTACTCTTTGGTGTTGGCTCCGGGCGAAGAACAGCGCTTGGTTGTGCGGGAGAAGAGCCAGACTTATACCGTATCCGACAACGCAGAAGCTTCGGACAGTGCCCGTGAAAACTATACACTCACGCAGGACGATGATGCAATGGCGGTGTACAATTATGCGCTTAACCAGCTTTCAAAAGCCAATTCCCAATCTGGATATTCTGCCCAAACGTCAAGTTACGGAGGTGGTTTCGGGGCTGGAGGTATACTTGGCGGATTTTCGGCTATGTTAGGCTTATCCGGTTCTCATTCCAAATCAAGTGGAAGTGCCTCTTCATCGGCAAGCCAATCCAATGCGCACAATGAAGTGTCTTCTGCTGCTCAGAATTTCCAACATAGCATCAAGAGCGCTTCGGAGAAAGTGGCACAGGCAAAACGTATTAGCGTCCGGGCTGCTACAAGCGTAGAAAACGACTCGGTGGCAACAAAAATCATTGCCAACCACAACCACTCGCATACTCTCACTATCCAATATTGGGAGGTAATGCGCCGCTACCGTATGGAAACTTGCATAGACGGTGTAGAATTGGTATTGTTTGTTCCTTTGGAAATTATATCATTCATAAAACCGGAGCTGCCATACGTACTGTCGAAGCAGGATGTTGCAAACTTCGATATAAAATCTTTTGAATCGCGTTATGGTCAGTTGCTGCATTATGCCGATTTACTGCTTCCTCATCTGCCTTATAAATACAGGAATGGTTTGGAACTTATAAAGAAATATGCGTCATATCCTACGTGGAAGCGTGAAGAGGCTGAGAGTGTAAGCAGTAAGTTGCTGGAATTGAAATTCACTTGCAACATCTTGGAGTTCGATGACATAAAAGCGACTTTGGTTCTCAAAAATGGAAAAGGAATCATTGCCGGCAATCTGAATAATTTCGCGAGGAAACAGCTCAGTACGGAAATTATAACTTCACTCCAATTGAAGCAGGAGATTATAAATGAAAGAAACCAAAGAGGCAAAGCATACACATTCAGTTTTGTCATCCCGAGCAATGTTATCGGAAGTGATATTGACTACATACGTCTGGAGCACAGCTGCGATTCGTTCAGCTATAATCTTAACCAAAGTGAAGAATATCTTTCGAGCGCTCAGAAAACGGCACTGGCAAATATGCTCGGCAAAGAGAAAGATCTAGCCAAAGACAATGATTCCAGTGGCAGCGACAGGAACAAAATAGCACACTATAAATCTCAGTTGCCTGAAGCTTTTCTTGCTCCAATAGTTACACTTTCTTCGCGCGAGCTGTATTCTTATGGCTCACCTGTTGTGTCGGATGTGTCATTATCGTATTCCGGATCTGAAGACCTCGTGGGTCTGCTTACGTCTTCAACATTCAACCCTTCGCTTAGAGTTAATGTCCAGATGTCTTGCAGAGTATTGCGGAACTCGGAACTGCAAGAAATGGAATCGACTTTGCATCATATACTGTCCGATACATTACATTACTCTCAAGTAGTATGGGGTTCGCTAAGTGATGACGAGCGTGCAATGATGTTGGAGGGATATACAATTGATATGAACTTTGACAATCTGAAAGGACTTGAAGACATGGATCAAGTTAATTCCGATAATATCAGTCAAAAGACTCGTATTGTAGATAAAAGTTTAAAAAATAATCCGATAATAAACAACAATATAGGTAGTGTCATACTAAGGCCGCAATTCAAAAAAGCTGAAAACGACTCCACAGACATCCCATTGCTGAATTGTGTAAACATAAAAAAGCTATTAGGATTTTATGGAAACTGCATTTTGCTGCCATTCACATATCCACAAAGTCTGGCCAAAAAGTTAGACAAAACGGCAGCCGAAATACAGGATGCCCTCTATCGCTATCACACTGCATACTTCAGAGTACCATCAACTACCATCTCGCTGCCTACCGATGGCATGATAGGTGAAGCCGTACTCGGTGAAACAAATGTAAGCGAACTTATAGATCTGACACGATTCTGGAATTGGAAGGATTCTCCTATCGATAAAATGGATATCGGCAAAGACTACCTTAACAACACCGACTATTTAGACGGAAAGGCGCCTGCCGGAACTACAGCTTTGAATATTCAAAGTGCAACCGCACCACAGTCTGTTACAATGACAGACCTGATTAGTGTGCTGGCTGGCAAACAGACACCACAGTTCGGCAATATTACCGGATTAGAGCAATTGAAGGACATTCTGAACGAAGGTACCAAAAGTGCGTCATCGGGTAGAGATAAGATTCTGGACAGTAATAGTGCTATGTTGGGAAAAGTCATAGATTTACTAAAGTTAAAACCTGAAATAGACAAAAGCAACAATAGTGAAACAGGTGAAGAAAATAAACCTGAATCTGGAAAACCTACTAGCTCCGTAGAATCGGGAACAACTACCGGCGGTAAACCGACAACAGGAACAGGCGGCAATGATGAAACAGGCAAAAACAATAATCCTGAAACTGGAAAACTTGCAACCTCTGAAGATTCGGGACAACGGCTATCTAAAAACGATAACCGAAACATATAACGAGAATGGTAAATAAATTATAACTATGATAATACATTTAAGTCATGGCAAACGATAATTATTTATTCGAATTAGCCTCCAAGTTACTTGAACAGGAAACTTCGGAAGAAATGGCTGAAATTAAAAGAATGATATATCGCAGGATTGCAACAGAAAGTGATATCAAACTTTCTCGAATTCCTGCTCCGATGAATATAACTGAAATAGGTGGGTACTTCAACCTGCTTATGAAGCTCAATCAACAGGAAATGTTAAGACAAACGCTCGCATCGATACTCGGATTACCAATGCAACCGCCGACCGAGTAGTCATATTTTGGATTAAAAAGATAAGATACTGAAGGTTACAGCTCTTTTTGAAGAGTGATTTGATAGTACATATAGATTTCATGCTGTAAGATAATGGATTTTCAGCTTCTGTCGGACCATTAGTTTTAGTTTAGAAAGTGTCCGGCAGGGAGAATGAAAAGATTGTTAAAACAGACGGAATTTTAGAATACTTGAATGATGATTTTTTCAATATTGAGCCTAGGGCTGGAAACAACACTTTGAGAAAAACCTGGCCTATTACATTGAGCGGTAATGGCGTTACCTACTTTGATAGGGGGACTGACTTATGAACGTGTGGTCTTACTGACGTTTGCTTCGGCAGATGTTTTTGTGGACGTGACCTCTTAATAATAATGCTTATGTTGTGAATGAACTCTTGCCGCTGCTTTGGCTTGTAAGAGGGATACCGGCTAAGAAGGCGTAGTTAGGGGTTGTGCATCGCAATGGAACGTATGTTCGTTGGTTGCTTTTGTTCTAAGTTGTAGTATAGAAGTTTTACTTAATACGAATGAGTCCATGCTGTATCGCTGCCGAGACAACCAGTCGCTGGATGAGAACCATCCAGTGTGAAATCGCGTAACAGGGAGCTGGTCAAGCAGCAGTAGGGTCTTTAGGCTGGCAGGTGTGCATTAGCAACCTGATTTCGACTGCTCTTCTTGCAGTGGATACCCCAGTACGATGCGAGTTTAAATAAAGCCCCATCAAAAAACATAAAGATTTGTTTTTGATGGGGTTGCATTTATACCCCTGGTAAAGCAACGATATTAATTCTACTGATACGTCCGTTTGTCATCCAGTGTATATTCGCGAGATAAAATTTATGTTCCTCAATGTAATTTTATCTTTTACTCCTTTGGAAGCTGATTAAATCATGGTTGCGAGGAACTTTTATGTAAATTCATCTTCGGATTTAGAGCTGCAAATGAACAATATAGTATTGTTGCATAGCAATATACTGACCAAGCATTAGGAAAAAGTCAATTCTAAAACAGTATATATAGTTACAACTCTTCTTTAGAAATTATAAATAGTTGGTATCAATACTATGAAAATATTGCAAGCATGGCTGAAATACAAATAACTTATTTTTTCATGTGCAGAATATATTCATTGATATTTAACAATGAAATTTTGTCGAGGATAGGTAAAGGAATCTGCTATTCTGGATATAATGCAAAAAATTAATTATAAAACCTATTTTAAATTCATTTATTATGGCAAAGAAAATTAAAATTAGAGTGTTCAACACACTGGAGCTTAATAATGTAATGGTATCCGGATGGTATTCATACAAAGATAATCCCAATAAAAGATACGGGTTATTCACCGGAGCTACAGAAGGATTGGAAATAGAACGTGAAGCTGATTGTATGAAATTCATGAAGCCCAATGTAGGTATCATTTCTAAGAATCTTTGGCAGATACATATAAAGGTGCGCCATTGTGATTACGATCTGATGTACGAACATGAATACAAAAACTGGACAGATAATATATGCATAGCCTGGCTCAGATCAGGCAATTTGGGTGGTGATACTGTAAACTGGTTTTTCAACGGTAAAAAAGATTGTTGGTATAATGGAGGAAAGAAAGGTGAGGAGTTGGTAGTTTCGCATCGGGTAACATGTGGGAATATCCCGCCCTCTGTAGGGTTGGAGAATCAGTCTTCAGAGCAGCCAAATGATACCGAGGAGAAGGAAAATGAAGGATACAGCTCTCCTTCCGGTGGACATTATATCCGCCCCGGCTCTGAAAGCAACAGCTCTCCTTCCGGCGGACACTATATCCGTCCCGGCTCTGAAAGCAGCAGCTCTCCTTCCGGCGGACACTATATCCGCCCCGGCTCTGAAAGCACTAGCTCTAATACCGGTGGAAGTCCTGTCACTTCCAAAAGACTTTATCCTACAGGGAAAGGTTCGATATTAGCAGAATACATGAATGAAGATGGTTCTCAAAAAGAGCATAAGAGACTTTATCCTACACCTTTGGGCTGGGGTGGTACTGGTATTGACTCCAATTTAGATGATAAGTCAGATGAGGATGAAAGACGATATTACATCAGACATGACTCCAATGGAGAATGAAGTGATGAAATAAGACCCATCAAAACAACTTCTCGTTACATGCCTTCTCTTTTGTCGATACCGTTTCATAATCCTATCGGCAATTTCATCAGATGACAGCTTTAAATAACGTGAGTTCGATGAATTCAGAACTCACGTTAATTATCAAACATTTTGGGATAATTTAAAGGAAAGGTGTGTAGCCTTGTTGCATAAAACTTTTCAGGCACCGTTGGCGTCTTTGGGGTAAAAGAATAGACAAAGTTTTGTTTCGCATATATGCTTTTGATAGAATTAAATCGGTAAACATTTCTGATATAAAATTTAAGTTTGAAAATGATACAAAAGCTGAAGCTCTGTTCTATGATTATTATGGCATCATGTTGTCTCCAATGAAAACGGAACGAATTGTTCTGAGGTTGGGATGCGAGCAAGGAATGCATCTGAAGACATTTCTGTTTCACCATTAGCAGAAGCTGATACAGCAGGATGAAAATTACATGACATTTGAGTAATATCTAAAATCTTATTATGATTTTATACAGGAATTATTTTCTTGCACTTCTGAACTTGAAGTTATAAGTCCGCAGTCGTTAAGGGACGAGAAGAAGAAATTTGTAGAAGAAATGAATTATATATATAACTTGAATGAGAAAGATTAATATGTTTATATTTTTCTTTAGCTTGTATTGGTTCAAGCAAAGTTTTTCATTCTTGGGATATTGCATGTTTTGAATTTTGTATGTCTGGTATTTTATGTTTAATTTTACAAAACACGATTTTTATGTAAAAAATATGATTTGTTCATACTCTAAAATAAAAACTGACCAGAAATACAATGAAGATTTCAAAACGTATTCTACGTTAGGAGTTTTGCAGTATCTGCCTGCGCAATTGTTGTGGACTATTTTGAGGGCATCTGTGGCTGACAATCAGGATATGCCTAATGTTTCAGGTGAGATTGTTCAGATAGAATTTTGGCCTAAGTGGTATAAGATTCAAAATATTAAAGTGGTATCTAATACAACATACATTGAGCCTGATGTATTTATCCGTTTTGAGAATTTTGATTGTGTTGTAGAAGTCAAGAAATCGGACAGCGTTGGACAGCATTCAGATCAATGGGAAAGTCAAACGCAGGCGTACCGGAATGAATATCCCGACGGAAAACCATTTGTCTATATTGCACTTGGCGGTAATCTTAAGCTTGATACGTCATCGCAAGATAAATTCAACCATGTATATAAATCAACATGGCAACGGCTGTTACGCGTGATTGATAAAGCTTTGCAAGAACGTATGTCTGTTGCATATAAGACAGAAATTATGAATCAAGAAATCAGAATCCTTCAATCTGCTGTAGATGCTTTTGCCAACTATAACGAATATGTAGTAGAGCTGTTGGATACGATGAATGAATACAGTCAAACAATAAAACTGCCAACAAAAGAATCCTTGAAACAATTATGGAGAATATGAATACCCCTAAAGAACTTTTCGCAAACGTACGGAAATCTATCAGACTGTTGTTTGAATATCAGAAACGAATGCAAGGAACAATGTTCCATATCAAGTCTGTGTTAAATCTTTCTCCAGCTGGAAGAATTGAGGTCAACAAACTGTTTTCTCGTGCTCCTCGTGTAAGCAAGGATTATGGCGAGACACAACTCTCAGATGGAAACTGGGCTTGGGATTATTTGTATCCTATGGCTATGGAGTATTATCTGGGAGAGAAGAAAATTGAGAATTATGATTTTTGCTTGTCTGTTATTCAAGTTACGGATGATGGATATTTTAGAGCAAAGCAGAAGAATCTATCACCAAACAGACTTGATACCTATACATTCGCTTCTGCCGAAGACAGCGATAGCATTGCCTTGTTTGTCATGGAAATAAAGCCGAATAAGTCTTCTAGGGCCAAACGTTGGCAAAGGGATACAATGGACGAAAATCTCAACAAGTGGATGTCGGATTCCAGAACAACTATAGATGATATGACAAGGGAAGGCAATCATTTTATCGTAATGAAATTTTCGCTTATGGATTTGTTGTCGGATGCTTCTATAGGAAATGTATTGGATAAAATCAGCCGACATGTAGAAGAGCTCAGCGGAAAGGCTGTTGTTTGATTGGAAACAGTTGTGGAGTAATCTTTTTTGCTTGTGATACAACTAAACTTTCAATAAAAATACCATTTAAACTCAATGTTTATTTATAATTAAGGAATTATTCATAAAAGAATAGCTGATAGTTTAAAGGACTGTGTTGCTTCACTGCGATGCAGTCCTTTATGTATCATAAGGAATTGATGCAAGTCGCTTTTTTTATCAATGTGTTTCAGCTATGATGTAAAAATGCTATCTTTGTGGGCTGATACACATTTGATTTTGTTTTATGGAGAGTAAGTTACCGTTGCTGGGCATGAGCCTTGATGAGCTTAAAGAGGTGGTTGCATCTCTTTCGATGCCTGCATTTTCAGCCAAGCAGATTTGCGGATGGATATATGGCAAGAAGGTTCGTTCGATAGACGAGATGACGAACATTTCGCTTAAATTCAGAAATCTGCTGTCTGAGAAATATGAAATAGGATGTTCGTTGCCCGTGGAGACAATGCGTTCGTGCGACGGTACGATAAAATATCTCTACAAGACGCTCGATGGAAATTATGTCGAGACGGTGTATATTCCCGATGGTGACAGAGCTACGCTATGCGTGTCTTCGCAGGTGGGATGTAAGATGGGATGTCTGTTCTGCGAGACCGGAAAACAAGGATTTTCGGGAAACTTGAGAACTGCGGACATCATGAACCAGATATATTCTATCGAGAAGCCCGAAACTCTTACAAATATTGTATTCATGGGGCAGGGCGAGCCGTTCGACAATCTTGACAATGTGATGAAGGCGCTCGATATTCTTACTGCCGATTACGGATATGCGTGGAGTCCGAAGCGTATAACTGTATCGACTGTCGGACTCAAAAAGAATCTGAAGCGTTTCATTGAAGAGAGCGAATGCCACCTTGCAATAAGTCTGCACAATCCTTTCCATGAACAGCGACTGGCTCTTATGCCGGCTGAAAAGCAGTTTGCTATTGCCGACATTGTGTCTCTTCTGAAAAACTACGATTTCAGTCATCAGCGCAGACTTTCATTCGAATATATCGTTTTCGATGGAGTCAACGATTCAAAGGAACATGCTGATGCGTTGCTGAAACTTCTGAGAGGTCTTGAGTGCAGAGTAAACCTGATACGTTTTCATAAGATTCCGGAAGTTGGATTTAACGGAGTGTCGGACGAGAGAATGGTGGAGTTCCGCGATTATCTGACAGGTCACGGACTGTTTACAACGGTAAGAGCTTCGCGAGGGCAGGACATATATGCCGCGTGCGGACTCTTGACAACTGCCAAGCTGCAGGGTAAGTGTGAGCATAAAAACTGATATTTCATTTCTTTATATTTAAAAATAGGATGCGTATGAAGTTCTTATCTTCTATATGTCTTTTTGTTTTGGCCTTCGCATTCATTTCTTGCGGCGACCAAAAACGGAGTGTTGACGATGCTTCGATTCTGACACCGTCATCAAGTGGCAGACCTTATGAAATCATGGTCGTTGCCGAAGATTCTATATGGGACGGGTATGTAGGTCGTGCTTTGGACGATGTTCTTAACACGCCGCTCAAAGGACTTCCGCAGGAAGAAAGCATGTTTCATGTTTCGCACATTGTGCCGAAGCATTATGATCGTGTCACCAATCTGTTCAGAAATATCATCGTAATAGATATAGGCAAACTTTACACAAAGGCCAGTTTCAAGATTGTGAGGAATCTTCATGCTGCACCGCAGATGATTATGACTATTCAGGGACCGTCTGTACTGGATGTATCAGTTTTCATAACTGAAAATACCAAGTTCATTACGAATTTCTTCAGCAATGAAGAGATAAATCGTACAGTCAGAGCGCTCAACAAGCGTCATAACATTGAATTCTCGAAAAAAGTACAGGATATGTTCGGGTGCGACATGTATATACCTGTCGATATAAACAAGATGAAGATAGGCGACAACTTTATCTGGGCGTCCAACGATGCTTTGACTGGAGTTCAGAATATCGTGATATATTCTTATCCGTATGTTTCGGAGAAGGTTTTCACAAAGCATGCGTATGTGGCTTTGCGTGATTCTTTTATGAAAGTGAATATTCCTGGCGGACAGCCTAACCAGTATATGGCAACAGACTATGAGCATGTCGACGTTAAGAACATGAAGATTCAGGATATGTTCGTGCAGGAAGCCAGAGGATTGTGGCAGATGGAAAATGACGGAATGGGTGGTCCGTTTGTGGCACATTCTGTTGTTGACACTGTGAACAACCGCGTTGTTGTTGTCGAAGGATTCGTCTATGCTCCTGAGAAGATGAAACGCAGTATGGTGCGTCGACTTGAGGCATCGCTTTATACATTGAAATTGCCTAGCGGCAAGGATGCTGAGAAGAAAGAAGATAAAAAGTAGATATATAACAATATGGAAAGAAAGATACGTGTGGGTATTACCCACGGAGATATAAATGGAGTTGGATATGAGGTGATTCTCAAAACTTTCGAGAATCCTGAAATGCTGGACCTCTGTACTCCGATAATTTATGGTTCGCCAAAGGTTGCAACTTACCATAAGAAGGCGTTTGACAATCAGACCATGTTTACAGTTGTTTCGTCTGCTACTGAATGCGGTGATGGCAGACTCAACATGGTGAACTGTTTCGGTGAAGAGGAACTGAAGGTAGATTTTTCGGTTGCATCGCCTGAAGCCGGAAGAGCGGCCCTTATGTCGTTGGAGAGAGCTCTTGATGATTACTCAAGAGGATATATCGATGTGCTTGTCACAGCTCCTATAAACAAGGCTTCAATTCACAGCAAGGATTTCAATTTCCCTGGACATACAGAATATATTGAAAGCAAGGTCGGCGACGGCAATAAGGCTCTCATGATTCTCATGAACGATCTTATGCGTGTTGCCCTTGTTACTACACATGTTCCTGTGTCTAAGATTGCTCAGTCAATCACAAAAGAATTGATTCAGGAGAAAGTGCAGATCCTGCACAAGGCCTTGCTTCGCGACTTTGCTATAAACAATCCGCGTATAGCTGTATTGTCGCTCAACCCGCATTGCGGTGACGGCGGACTTCTCGGCAGTGAGGAAAATGACATCATAATACCTGCTATACGTGAGATGGAGGCTAAGGGTATAAGATGTTTCGGACCTTATCCTGCAGATGGATTCTTCGGCTCGGGAAGTTTTGCTCATTACGACGCTGTTCTTGCCATGTATCATGATCAGGGTTTGGCTCCATTTAAGGCGTTGGCTATGGATGACGGTGTAAACTACACAGCCGGACTGCCTATAGTCAGAACTTCTCCTGCACATGGAACTGCATACGATATTGCCGGTAAGGGCATTGCTTCGGAGGCATCTTTCAGACAGGCTGTTTATACTGCAATTGATGTCGTGCGCAATAGAAGAGTTTATGATGCCAGCTATGCGCATCCTCTTACAAGACAGTATTACGAGAAGCACGATGACAGTGACAAACTTAAGCTTGATCAGGTTGACGACGAAGATTGATCGTTAAGACTTTTATTTATTTGATTTGAATTTATAAATCGGCAAATGCGTTAAAGGCAATACAAGTTATTGCCTGCGCTTTGCCATGTTAAAAATATAGACTTGTCGTGAAGTCAAGAACACGCAATATATTTTTTATATTCGGAGCTGTTGCCGTTGTTGTGATGTTGTTTACGTTCGAAGTGAGTTTCGTCACTTTATGGAACGACATTTTGAGGGCAGGAGCGTGGATATTCGCCATTTTGGGCATGTGGCTTATATTATATATGCTTAATGCCTTGTCGTGGAGAATAATCATTAAGGGCAGCGGTCCGTGTCCGATTTCTTTCTGGCGACTTTTGAAGGTGACTATCACCGGCTTTGCCTTGAATTATGCAACACCCGCAGGACTCATGGGCGGTGAGCCGTATAAGATTATGGAGATGTCGCCTTACATCGGTGGACGCAGGGCAACTTCGTCAGTTCTTCTTTTTGCGATGATGCACATTTTCTCGCACTTCTGGTTTTGGCTCACGGGAGTAGTCCTGTATGTTATTTTCATGCCTTTAGATGTGCCTATGTGCATTTTGCTTTCGATAATTCTTGCATTCTGCATCTTGGGTATATATCTTTTCGTCAAGGGCTACAAGAACGGAATGGTGGTGAAAACCATTTCTTTGTTGTGCAAGATACCTGTACTTAAGAAGTGGGCGCGCAAGTTTGCAGATGAGCATTCGGAAGATTTCGAGAAGATAGATAGTCAGATTTCGGAACTTCAGAGTCAGAATACCAAGAGTTTCTATGCATCATTTTTTCTTGAATACATAGGACGTTTTCTGCAGGCATTCGAAATTTATTTCATGCTTCAGATATTTATGGATAATCAAGGTGGTGTGCATGCTTATCTGGAATCGGTGCTGATTCTTGCATTCACGTCGCTCTTTGCAAATCTGCTCTTCTTTATGCCTCTTCAGCTTGGCGGACGCGAAGGAGGTTTTGCCATGTCTACGGCAAATATGGGTATGACGAGCGATATCGGCATGTTCATATCAATAATATGTAGAGTGAGGGAACTTTTTTGGACATCTATAGGCCTTCTTTTGATGAAAGTCGGCAACAATAAAAAGAAAAAATAGTAATAAAATGAAATTTGCAATTATATCGGCAGGCGAGGGCTCAAGACTTGCGCAGGAAGGCGTAGCAGTACCTAAACCTATGGTGGAAATCGGCGGTGAGATGATGATTGACAGACTTATCCGCATATTCACAGAAAACGGGGCCGAGGAAATTGTTGTAATCGTCAACGAACTTACAAATCTTGTAAAGGAGCATCTGGAGGGATTGAAGACAGACGTTCCGTTGAAAATCGTCGCAAAGACTACCCCAAGCTCTATGCACAGCTTTTATGAAATAAGCCGTTTTCTGAAAGATTCAAAATTTTGTCTTACAACAGTAGATACGATTTTCAGAGAGAAGGAATTCAGCGAGTATATTGATTTCTTCAAGAACAGCAGTGATGATGGTGTCATGGCTGTTACGGATTATATCGACGATGAGAAACCGTTGTATGTAGCAACAGACGAAAGAAATATGCAGATTACCGGATTTTTCGATTCAATTGCTGATTTTGAGTCTAAATCTCAAGGAAATGAACATTCTGTATGCAATTTCATTTCTGGAGGTATATACTGTCTGGGCCCTTCTGCTATTGAAACGCTTGAGTCGTGTATGTCTGACGGACTGGCACGTATGCGCAATTTCCAGCGTCGTCTTGTATCTGACGGACGTAAACTTAGTGCTTATAAATTTTCAAAGATATTGGATATTGATCATGCTGACGATATTGTCAAGGCTGAGAATTTCCTTGCAGGAAAATGATGGTCGCCTGCATTGTTGTAGAATTATTTAAAAAAAGAAAATTTCAGATATGACATTGCTAGGTGTCAGCAGAGGGAGCGAGTTTTCTCCCAACATGGCTGATAATGACAAGGCGATCTTTTGCAGTGTGGCTGACAACCTGCGTTCTGCCGGTGTAGATGTGGAATGTATGTCCGAACGCGATTTCATCAATATGGAATCAGAGCACGGATTGGATTATTTCCGCAAGTATGCGTGCATTTTCAATATGGCTCGTCATTCGGAATCTGTACGTTTGCTGTCTGAGATAGCAAGTCGTCTCGGAGTGCCGGCTGTGAATTCAGCTGTCGGACTTGAGAACTGCAGGCGCGATAAACTTTCTGCAAGGTTAAAGGCTTGTGGAATACCTTCTCCATCTGAACAGGTAGTAGTTCTTGGAAATGGTACTGTAGAATTGCCGTCGATGGATTTTCCTTATTGGTTGAAGCGTGGCGACGGATGTGCGCAGGTGCGTGAAGATGTTGTATACGTTGATTGTGTTCAAGTTGCAGAACAGGCAATCAAAGGTTTTATTAACCGCGGAGTCACATCTATTGTGGTATCTGAACATCTGCGAGGTGATCTCGTTAAATTTTACGGCGTAGAAGGTACTGATTTCTTTGATTGGGGCTATGCTTCCGACGGACACAGTAAGTTTGGGTTGGAGGCCATAAACGGCAAGGCTTGCGGATTTTCTTTTGACGTTTCGGAACTTAAACGCATAAGCGATGAAGCTGCTAGAGTGCTCGATGTGCCTGTGTATGGAGGAGATTGCGTAGTTTCGGAAGATGGTACTATAGGATTGATTGATTTCAACGACTGGCCTAGTTTTTCAAGATGCAGAGAAGCTGCATCCAAGGCTATCGCCTCTCGAATATTAAAAACATGTTGCAATGGATAAAGGTAAAAAGAGCGATTTCAACGGAACTCTCAAATCACAAGATACAGAAGAGTGGTTGGACGTGGTGTTTACAAGACCTATCGGATACAGATGGGCTCTCTTCTTCAACAAATTCAATGTGCATCCCAATGTTGTGACAGTATTGTCTATAATTCTTGGTGCATGTGCAGGTGTAATGTTTTATTTTCATGACATTGTTCACAACATTATAGGAGTACTTTTGCTTATGTGGGCAAACTTCTATGACAGTTGTGACGGTCAGCTTGCCCGAATGACAGGTAAGAAAACACGCTTGGGGCGTATACTTGACGGATTTGCCGGCGATGTGTGGTTCTTTGCAATATATGTAAGTATTGTTCTTAGAATTTATGACGACAAGATTCCTTTCACTGATGTTAATTGGGGCGTATGGGGATTTCTGCTTGCTTGTCTCTGCGGATTTGTTCTTCATGCACGTCAGTGCGGTCTGGCCGATTACTACCGTAACATACACCTGTTCTTTATAAAAGGCGAGTCGGGCAGTGAACTTGATAGTTCGGAGAAGGAGCGTGCATTGTATCGCGAGACACCTTGGAAAGGAAATTGGTTGTGGAAATTGTCATTGTTCTTTTATGCAAGATATACAAAAGGACAGGAACGACAGACTCCAGAGTTTCAAAAACTTATGCGGCGCCTTAAGAACATTTATGGTGGAAACATTCCTCAGACGTTCCGTGAAAAGTTCCGTCGTTGCAGCCTTCCGTTGATGAAGTATGCAAATATTTTGACTTTCAATACTCGTGCCATAGTTCTTTATATAGCATGTCTGCTTGACATTCCATGGGCTTATCTGCTTTTTGAACTTACTGTTATGACGGCATTGTATTTCTATATGCGTGCACGTCACGAATCAATATGCAGACATTTATATAATGAGTTGGACGAACGTTTAAGAAACGAAAATTGATTTTATATGTACAATGAGATTATGATGGATGTTGATGGCCTTATATTTGATTACGGAGGCACTTTGGATACCAATAGCGTGCATTGGTCTGAAGTTCTCTGGAAAGGATATCAGAATGCCGGAGTTCCAGTAACTAAAGATGTTTTCAGGGATGCTTATGTTCACGGTGAGCGTACGCTTGCAAAGAATCATATCATCAAACCGCATCACAATTTTCTTGACCTTCTCAAGATAAAGGTGGAAATTGAGACGGGATATTTGAGAGATTGCTCGGCATGGCTTGTTGATGAGCCCAAACGCTTGGCCGTTTCAGATTCGATAGCAGAGTTCTGCTACAACCATGTGCTTCGTGTTTTAGAGCGCAGTCGCGAAATTCTTCGTTGCCTGTCAGAGAAATATCCAATGGTGCTCGTCTCGAATTTTTACGGCAACATCAATACCATTTTGGATGATTTCAAACTGAAATTTTTCGATTCTGTCATAGAGTCGGCCGTTGTAGGCATTCGCAAGCCCGATCCACGTATCTTCCAGCTCGGTGTTGATGCATTGAAGATGCCTGCAGAGCGTACTGTGGTAATTGGCGATTCCTATTCAAAGGATATAGTTCCTGCCCACAGTATCGGATGCCGTACGATCTGGATAAAAGGAATCGGCTGGGATGGTGAGGAAGATAAAGCGGATGCTTCTTCTGCTGATGTAATCATCAACGATTTGAAGAATCTCATGGATCTCCTCTGATTCTGTAAATTCATGCTTTGTAACATTGCTGAATGTTTCAGAATGGTGTACGTGTAGAAATGCTTGTCTGTTGTGTTTTCTGGTTGTTGTAATTTGAAAATACCATAAAATACGTATTTGATGTCCAATATGGAGCATGTACATGGTCATTTATGATTCAGATGTAGGCTTATATGAAAACATGATGCATTGGATTGTTCTTTTTGGGAAGTCTTTTGGTTTAAAAGTACGAGGCAATTTTGTAAATTTTTGTCTTTCAATTAAAAAAAGTGAATAATTATGCATGTGTATGCTTTTGCAACGTCAAAAAGAAAGCACCCGATAAGGATTTTTATTAAATTTGCGTAATGAAAATGTAATACATAGACTTAAATATACATTAAAATGGAAAATTTGTGCGTAAAACCTGCTGAAGGTAAACTTGGTATCATGATAGTAGGTTTAGGAGCCGTGTCTTCAACTTTCATCACTGGAGTACTTATGGCTCGCAAAGGACTGGCAAAACCTGTAGGTTCAATGACTCAGTATGATAAGATACGTGTCGGCAAGGGTGCTGACAAGAAGTATTTGTCATACGGTGAAATTGCTCCTCTGGCTGATTTGAAAGATATAGAGTTCGGGGCATGGGATGTATATCCAGCTGATGCATACCGTTCTGCTATGTATGCTGAAGTTCTTAAGGAGAAGGATATTGAGCCGGTAAAGGACGAACTTGTGAAGATCGTACCTATGAAGGCAGCTTTCGACAAGAACTATGCTAAGAGACTTGACGGTGACAACGTTAAGGATTGCAAGACAAGATGGGAAATGGTTGAAGCTCTTAGAGAAGATATCAGAAACTTTAAGAAAGAGCACGGATGCGCAAGAATCGTTGTTATCTGGGCTGCTTCAACTGAAATATATGTTCCTGTATATGAGCCTGTTCACAATACACTCGAGGCTCTCGAAAAGGCAATGAAGGACAACGATACAGAGCATATCGCACCATCAATGTGCTATGCTTATGCTGCTCTTTCAGAAGGTGCTCCTTTCATCATGGGTGCTCCTAACACAACTGTTGATATTCCTGCAATGTGGGAACTTGCAGAGAAGACCAAGATGCCTATCGCTGGTAAGGACTTCAAGACTGGTCAGACTTTGGTTAAGTCTGGTTTTGCTCCGATCATCGGAACTCGTTGCCTCGGTTTGAGCGGTTGGTTCTCTACAAATATCCTCGGTAACCGTGACGGTCTTGTACTTGATGAGCCTGCAAACTTCCGTACAAAAGAGGTCAGCAAGCTTTCAACTCTCGAATCAATATTGGTTCCAGAGAATCAGCCGGATCTTTATCAGGACTATTACCACAAGGTAAGAATCAACTATTATCCACCACGCAATGACAATAAGGAAGGCTGGGACAACATCGATATCTTCGGATGGATGGGTTACCCAATGCAGATAAAGATCAACTTCCTTTGCCGTGATTCAATCCTCGCAGCACCGCTTTTGCTCGACCTCTGTCTGCTTTCTGACCTTGCAGCACGTGCAGGCCGCTACGGCATACAGCGTTTCTTGAGCTTCTTCCTGAAGAGTCCTATGCACGACTACACTAAGGATGAAGTTCCTGTAAATCATCTTTTCCAGCAGTATACCATGCTCAAGAATGCTATCCGTGAGATGGGTGGATATGAAGCTGATGAAGAAATAGATTGATTTTCTGTTCATTGGTGAGCAATGAACGTATTTTAAAAATTATATAAACGCTTCATTGCCTCTTTTCTGCGAAGAAAAAGAAGCAATGAAGCTTTTTTGTTTTTTATGGTAAAAAGTAGGTTTGTTTTTCTTCTGTTTTTTTTCTTCTGTCTTGTTCGTGGAGCGTGGTCTCAGATTACAGGAGTAGTTGTAGACTCGAGAACGCATGAACCGCTTGACTATGTCAATGTGTACTACGAAGGCAGAAATATAGGCACAATGACTGACGAGAAAGGACATTTTATGCTGGTTGAAGATTCACTGAGCAAAGAACTTACTGTCAGTACTATGGGATATGAAACGCAGATAATACGCCTTCCTCAGTCAAAGAAAAGTCTTTTGATCAAGTTGCGTCCTGAACCAAAGAAAATAGACGACGTTACGATTACTGCAAAGAAAACAAAATACAGCCGCAAGAATAATCCGGCTGTTGAACTGATGAAGAAGGTCATAGCAGCAAAACGTAAGAGTGACCTTCGCGAAAATCCATTTTTCCATTTTACGAAGTACGAAAAAATGACTTTCTCCGTAAATGAGTTTACAGAGAAAGTATTTGATGAGGGGGAGTTCAAGAAGTTCTCCTTCCTGAAAGATCATGTAGAAAGATGTCCCGAAACAGGCAAGCTTATTCTTCCGCTTACGGTTACTGAAACTGTCTCTGAGACAGTTTATCGCAAAGACCCGCATTCTGAGAAAGTCATAATCAAGGGTGAAAGCAACCGTGGAGTAAACGAACTTGTCAATACCGGAGAGATTCTTACTACTACTCTGAAGGATGTATTTACTACAGTCGACATCTATGATGAAGAATGTCGTCTTCTCCAGTATCCTTTCAAGAGCCCTATAGCAAATTCTGCAATCAATTTCTATAGATATTACATTCAAGACACCATTGCCATCGAAGGCGACAGCGTTATTCAGTTGGCCTTTCTTCCGAACAACCAGCAGGATTTCGGATTTTCCGGTCAGTTGTACATCATGGCAGATTCGTCATATCAGGTGCGCAGAGTAGAACTCTCCATACCGGCGCGAAGTGATGTCAATTTTGTAGAAAGCATGCTCATCTCCCAGGATTTCATACAGCTTCAGAACGGTCAGCGCGCTGCTGTCAACGAAGACATGCTTGTTCAGTTGAAACTTACCAATTGGTTGAGCAAGTTTCAGGTTCAAAAGACCACCATCTACTCTGACTTCAGCTTTGATGAAATACCAAAGAAAGTCTTCAAGATCAAGGGACCGATCAAGCGTGAGCCAAATTCGCAGATGCAGGATGAGCAGTTCTGGAATTCCTACCGCAAAGTTGAGCTGACGCAGAGCGAGGGCGAAGTCAGTGATTTCGTTGACAAGCTTTCTTCTGTCAACGGCTTCAAGTATGTAGTCTTTGCTTTCAAGGCTCTTGTTGAGAACTTCGTTGAAACGAGCGATTCTACGCATCTCAACAAGGTCGACATAGGTCCTGTGAATACTATATACACATACAACCATTACGACAAATCGCGCTTCCGTATATCTGCACTTACCAATGCGAATCTCAATCCGCATTTCTTTGCCAGCGGTTATCTGGCTTACGGTACCAAGACGCAGAATCTCTACGGAAAGCTTGCACTTACGTATTCGTTCAACAAAAAGTCTTATCTTCCGCGAGAGTTCCCGCAGAATAATTTGACTGTTCACTACATGGACGATATCATTTCGCCTTTCGACAAATTCATTCCTACGGACAAAGATAATATGTTTACAGCACTGAAGGCTGGAAAGGTTGATCAGTTCACCCGTACGCGTGAATTCCATGTAGGATACGACAGAGAGTGGGAGAACGGTTTCAAGATAAGCGCTTCATTCACCCGTGCCGATGCGTCGCCGGTTGATGCTCTTTTTTACCAGCGTCTAGGTACTGGGACTGCTGACGGTTATCCTATCAATGATCCGTCGCTCTGGGTAAAGAATATTATCACGTCCGAATTCAAAGTCGGATGTACCTTTGAGCCGGGCGCTACATATATCAACACCAAGCAGCGTCGTCAGAAGATCAATATGGATGCTCCTGTAGTAAGTGTATCGCATACCTATGGAATGAAAGGACTTTTCGGCTCTGACTATGAGTACAACTTCACCGAGGCCGGCATCTATAAGCGTTTCTGGCTAGGTTCGTGGGGTAAGATTGATGTCAATCTCAAGGGCGGAATTCAGTGGAACATCGTTCCTTTCCCTCTTCTCATCCATCCGGCCGCAAACCAGTCGTACATCATTGAGGACAACACGTTCAACCTCATCGGCAACCTTGAGTTCCTCAATGACCGCTACGCATCCATGATGCTCTCGTGGGACATGAACGGAAAGCTCTTCAACCGCATTCCGCTTATACGTAAGCTCAAGTGGCGTGAGTATTTCGGAGTAAACGTTCTTTGGGGTACACTGACTGATAAGAACAATCCGGCATCAAGTGGCTACACGGATTCAAAGCTCTTCTATTTCCCTGGTCATTTCGATGCTGACGGAGTATACAAGACCAACACTTGTGTCATGGATCCTAAGACACCGTACATTGAAGCTATAGTCGGAATACACAACATTTTCAAGCTTCTGCATGTACAGTACGTACGTCGTATCACCTACACCAACAATCCAAATATCAACAAGTGGGGTATACGATTTATGGTCAGAGTGACTTTCTGATATACAGAGATTTAATCGATAGGCACATTTATATACAAGGATAGGGAATGAACCGTTATTACGACGGATTCATTCCCTTTTTTGTGTCTTATTCCCTTGCTTATTTTTTATTCATGAAATGCCTGCCCGAATGAGTTTTCGGCAACTTGACTTTTAAGTCTCTATAATATAATACCTTATCATATTAAGTACTATTTTTATAATACTGTAAATTAATTTGTTAGGCTTGAAATATTTTCTGTTTTTTCTTTGCTGATAATTTCCTAAACGTTATATTTGTATTGTATATGAACATTAACTAAATCTGCAGCTATGAATACATCGGTAAATCCATACGTTTCGGTCGATTGCGTCATACTTGGATTCGACGGCGAGTCGCTAAAAGTCCTCCTTGTGCGTCAGCGAGATGTGGCAGGCGAACATGCTACCAGTCGTTTCAAACTTCCTGGAAGTCTTATCGGCATGGAGGAAGATCTCGATTCAGCCGCACGCCGTGTGCTGTACGAACTCACCGGACTCAAGATGGCGTCGCTTACTCAGTTCAAGGCATTCGGTTCGGTCGACCGTCTGGCCGACAAGGAAGACACCGTCTGGCTCGAACGTTTTCATAAGCTTGACAAGCATCTTGAGCGCATAGTCACAGTAGCGTACCTCTCACTCGTACGCATAAACACACATAGTATGCACCTCAACGAAGCCTACGAGGCCTGCTGGATGCCTGTCAACGACATTCCACGTCTGGCTTTCGACCATAATGATATAGTTGCCGAGGCAGTTCTAGCTGTCCGCAACATATCCCGCCTTGACAAGGTGCAGCTTTTCAATCTCCTTCCTAAGAAGTTCACCGTTGCTCAGCTCCGCGTGTTGCTCGAAGTAGTGTCGGGTGAGAAATATGACATACGCAATTTCCACAAGCGCATTCAGAACATGCCTTACGTGGTGCCTCTCGACGAGAAGGAGACCGGTGTCAGTCACCGTGCCGCCCGATATTTCAAGTTCGACAGGAAAATATACAACAAGATGTTTTCATGACCCGCTTCCGCTGTATTTCTGCGGATAGGTTATACCAAAGAATATAAAATATCATTTAATACCATGTATCTATTAGGTTACGACGTAGGAACGTCATCCGTAAAAGCATCGCTGGTCGAAGCAGAATCCGGCCGATGCATATCTTCAGCCTTCTATCCAGAGACCGAAGCACCCATCAGTGCACCACGTCAGGGATGGGCAGAGCAGGATCCAGAAATGTGGTGGCAGAATCTCAAGCTTGCCACCCGCAAGCTCCTTTCATCCACATCCGTCAGTCCGTCGGACATAAAAGCCATAGGCATCAGCTATCAGATGCACGGCCTCGTATGCACCGACAGCCAGGGCTGTGTTCTTCGTCCTTCCATCATCTGGTGCGATGGTCGTGCAGTGAACATCGGCGACCGTGCCTTCGACACCATTGGTCGTGAGCGCTGTCTTTCCCGTCTGCTCAATTCTCCAGGCAATTTCACGGCATCCAAGCTGGCTTGGGTCAAGGAGAACGAACCGGAGGTGTTTGCACGTATTGCCCATATCATGCTTCCAGGCGACTACATTGCCATGCGCATGAGCGGTGAGGCCTCGACCACTGTGTCGGGACTTTCAGAAGGCATCTTCTGGGATTTCCGCGATGCCTGCATCAGCCATGATATTATGGATTATTACGGTTTCTCTGAATCCTTAATTCCGTCCATCGTACCGACGTTCGGCATTCAGGCCCGAGTGAACATCGAGGCTGCCTCCGAATTAGGTCTTGTTGCAGGTACACCAATTTCATATCGTGCCGGCGACCAGCCCAACAATGCTCTTTCGCTCAACGTGATGCGTCCGGGCGAAATAGCGGCTACCGGAGGAACCTCCGGCGTGGTCTACGGTGTTTCCGATAAAGTCACATACGACCCTCAGAGTCGTGTCAACACCTTTGCACATGTCAACTACACGCCGACCGATCCACGCCTTGGCATTCTTCTCTGCATCAACGGAACCGGCATACTCAATGCATGGATGAAGCGAAATGTGGCGCCTGCCGGTTGTTCGTATGACGACATCAACCGCCTTGCAGCTTCAGCGCCAGTCGGTTGTCGCGGACTCAGCGTCATTCCGTTCGGCAACGGTGCAGAGCGCATAGCCTGTGGCCGTACCGTAGGATGTTCGGCCGAAGGACTCGACTTCAATCTCCACACCCGTGCCGACCTTCTTCGTGCATCGCAGGAAGGCATTGTCTATTCCTTCCGCTATGGCATCGAAATCATGGAAGCGATGGGCCTGCATATAGACAATATCCATGCCGGTCATGCCAACATGTTTCTCAGTCCTCTTTTCAGTTCGGCACTGGCCACAGTTACCGGAGCTGTCATCCGCCTCTACGACACCGACGGAGCGCTCGGCGCGGCTCGTGGTGCCGGTATCGGCGCAGGTATATATGCCGATGCCGACGAAGCGTTCTCTTCGCTCCACTGCATAGCTACAGTTGAACCTGATGCGTCTTCACGTCAAGCATACGACGAGGCTTATGCTCTTTGGCGCAGCCGCTTCACACAGAAGCTGAAGGAGGCTGGCTGTCATCAATAAAGAATCTATTTATTTCATTAACCTTTTAAATAATCTATATTATTATGGCAAAAGAATATTTTCCTAATATCGGAAAAATCCCGTTTGAAGGTCCTGACTCAAAGAATCCTATGGCCTTCCATTACTACGATGCGAATAAAGTAATCCTCGGCAAACCCATGAAAGACTGGCTCCGTTTCGCCATGGCTTGGTGGCACACACTTTGCGCTGACGGTACTGACCAGTTCGGACCAGGCACAAAAACTTTTCCTTGGAACGATGCGCCGGATGCGCTTACAGTTGCCAAGCAGAAAGCCGATGCCGGATTTGAGTTCATGCAGAAGCTGGGCATAGAATATTTCTGTTTCCACGACGTAGACCTCATTTCTGAGGGTGCAAACGTGGCTGAATACGAGAGCAACCTCAAGGCAATTGTGGAATATATCAAGCAGAAGCAGGCCGAGACCGGTATCAAGCTCCTTTGGTCTACAGCCAATGTGTTCGGCAACAAACGCTATATGAACGGTGCTTCCACAAATCCAGACTTCGACGTTGTTGCGCGTGCCATCGTGCAGATTAAGAATGCCATTGACGCTGGCATAGAACTTGGTGCTGAGAACTATGTATTCTGGGGAGGACGCGAAGGCTACATGAGTCTGCTCAATACTGACCAGAAGCGTGAGAAGCAGCACATGGCTACTATGCTCCGCATGGCGCGCGATTATGCTCGTTCGCGCGGATTCAAGGGCACATTCCTTGTTGAACCGAAGCCTATGGAGCCAATGAAACATCAGTATGATGTAGATACAGAAACTGTCATCGGATTCCTCAAAGCCAACGGATTGGATGCCGACTTCAAGGTGAACATCGAGGTCAACCATGCTACTCTTGCCGGTCACACATTCGAACATGAGTTGGCTGTGGCTGTGGACAACGGCATGCTCGGTTCTATCGATGCCAACCGTGGCGACTATCAGAACGGATGGGACACAGACCAGTTCCCAATCGACCAGTACGAACTTGTACAGGCATGGATGCAGATAATACGCAACGGCGGACTCCACACCGGTGGTACAAACTTCGATGCCAAGACTCGCCGCAATTCAACAGATCTCGAAGACATATTCATTGCACATATCAGTGGTATGGATGCTATGGCACGTGCACTCGAGTCTGCAGCAAAGCTTCTTGAAGAATCGCCTTACAAGCAGATGTTGGCCGACCGTTATGCTTCGTTCGACAGCGGTATGGGCAAGCTCTTCGAGGAAGGCAAACTCACTTTCGAACAGGTCTACGAGTATGGCAAGCAGGTTGATGAGCCGGCTCAGACTTCAGGTCGTCAGGAACTCTACGAGCGCATCCTTTCGCTCTATTGCTGATTTGAGAAAATGATATATCATAACAGCTGAGTGCAAACCGCACTTTGCTGTAGATGAAATGACGGCACCGCAGGAAATCAAAATGTATAATCCTGCTGGTGCCGTTTTGTTGTATCGTGATATATTGTGGAATGTATACGTGCGATAAAATTATAATAATGGGGACTTTGGATTTTGTGCTGACTGTTTAATGTACACTTTTATGATGTACAATGAGAACCTTGTAGCTTTCAACTGTGAAATGTGTAGAATGTCAGCTGTGATTTTGCCGTATCTTCTGTATTCTGAGCGCTCTCGCTGAAATTTTCGAGCGCCCGCAATTATTCTTGCGAGCCCTCGTAATTTTTAATATGAGCGCCTGCGTATATATATAGTTGGTGTATGTATGATTATATGGTGTAGATGTGGTATATAAAATACGGTAGGATATTATCAATATCCGATATGCAAGTTGAGAAGCATGACTTTGATTGATGTTTCTGTTTTATAAAGCAAAGAGGAAAGACTTTTTTATTCTCAGTCTTTCCCTTTACTTTTATAATATAGTTGCTTTAGCGCAAATATAATTACATGTACGATGCCAGTCGGCTGATGTACTTGCCGATGATGTCGAATTCGAGGTTTACGAGTGTGCCTACCTTGATGTTGTGGAAGTTGGTGTTCTCGAAAGTGTAAGGAATGATGCACACCTGGAATGTATCGTCGGTTGGGTTGCAGACGGTGAGGCTCACACCGTTGACTGTCACCGAACCTTTGTCGACTGTGATGTAGCCGCGTCGTGCCATGGCCTTGTCGAACTTGTACTTGAATGTGAATACGTAGCTTCCCTGTGCGTCTTCAACTGAAACGCATGTGGCAGTTTCGTCCACATGGCCCTGAACGATGTGTCCGTCGAGACGTCCGTTCATCATCATGCTTCTCTCTACATTGACCTCGTCGCCTGGCTTGAGCAGGCCAAGGTTGGAGCGGTCGAGCGTTTCCTTCATGGCTGTGACGGTATATGTGCCGTTCTCAATCTTAACCACGGTGAGGCATACGCCGTTGTGTGCCACGCTCTGGTCAATCTTGAGTTCGTCGACGAATGAGCATTTCAGGGTGAAGTGCATATTTTCTTTTTCTTTCTCAACGGCAACGACTGTTGCCGATTCTTCTACTATTCCGGAAAACATATTGTATGGTTTGTTTTAAGTGGTTTGTAAAAATTGAGCTTGACAGCCCTGAAGGCGTCAGGGCAAAGATACGAAAATAAGTTGTATGAATTGTTTGTTGTGGCCGGTACTTTACGCCATTCTACCGCTTACAGACCTGTATTTTTTTGATTTATTATGTTATATGATGTATATTTCAGTGGAGCTTAAAGCAAAAAATGATAACTTTGCCGTAATTAACACAATTGTAAAACATAAATCGTATGAAAAAATATAATGTATTGAAGGTTGCCGCAGCTGCTGTGGTGGTTGCTTGCGTTGCCGCTGGATGCGAAACGGAAGAGAAACGTTCGTCGTCGCCGGTTTATGACAAGATAAATATAGAACCTCAGACAATCTATACTGGTCAATATGCTTATGCTACAGTCAGCTATAAGACACCTGGTTCGTATATATATTCGGCTGACTACAAATATGTGGTAGAAAGAGGAAATTCGGGTACGTGGACAGAGATTTCGCCCACAGAATCAGAACCTCACTTCAAGTTTCAGGTGCCTCAGAATCCGGGGACATATTCTTTGACATTCAGCGCTACGAAGATTAATTTTTCGGCGATAGGACCTAACGGTACGCTTTATGGTCAGGCTGATCCGGTTTCAACCACATTTACTGTTAAGCGTGCCGATATAATCGATGCGTGCTGGGGTGATACCAAAGAACACATAGACAGCGTGCTCGGTGTGAAAGATTCGGCAGACTTGAAGGTTTGGACTGGCAAGCTGCAGCTGGGTGGCTATGACAATGTTGATTCGATAGCTGCCACAAGAACGTATGCATTCACAAACAATGGCCTCGACCGTGTGACAGAGACTATGATGTACGAGCTGAAGAGCTCAAAGCAGTATGTTGACAGTCTTGATGCATTTGTTGAAGACAGTACGCAGAACTGCACTGCAATATACTATATGCTCGGACTGACAGATATAGATATGTTTGATCCTGACAGGAGCAGTGCTGTTCTTACAGGTGAAGCGGCTGAAAAGCTGCCATTCAGCGAGTGGACCTCTTACTCAACTGACAAGGAGAGAGCCATGGTGCCGAATGCTTTCTGGAACGGTTCGCTCGAAAAGTTTGAATATCAGCTTTATTCTGATAAGGCTCATGCTCTCGTTGAGATATGGTGTGAGGGCAATATGCTGATGATGAGAAGAACATACACTCCGCTGCAATAGGTGAACAGGCGGAAGTCTCCCACGTGGACTAGAGGAAACAACATAGATACAAAATAAATCGAACAAACATGAAAAAGACATTATTTGCGGCTGTCATGGCCTGTGCCGCTTCGGCACAGGCTGTGTTTGCCGAAACTGCAGATTTCATGCAGCAACCAGATTCAGTTTATCTTCTTTCTTACAGCGACAGACCCGACGGCGGTTTGAAAATGGCTTACAGCGTAGACGGCAATGATTGGATTGGCGTTGGTGGCGGTTATGCTTTCGTGAAAAGCGATTTCGGAGCGTGGGGCGCACAGAAGCGTATGTTTTCGCCATCAATGGTAAGAGGCGAAAACGGTATGTGGTACTGTGTGTGGGCCTTGAATGACAGAAACGCACAGTTTGCGGTGACTTCTACTCCTGATCTTTTCAATTGGAAACCGCAGGATTATCCTGTTGCCAAGACTGGGGAAAATGTTGTGGACCCTGTGTTGGAGTACAGCGCAGGAAAGTTTTCTGTGACGTATAAGACACGGAGCGGAAAGGTGTACAGACAGACCAGCAGTGACTTCAAGAGCTGGAGTGAACCGGCAGAAGTGAGCGAGGCTGCGTATAAGAGCCGCAGGACGAAGGCGCGCCTTAACGGAAACGATGTCAGTGGCGAAGTGAGGAAAGTGGAATGGGCTGTAGTGGACAATCTGCTGGCAAGAAGTGTGGCTTCGGCATATAAGGGTATGAAGAACGGTGAGAGAATGGCCGACGACGGTCGACGCTTTGCCGGACTGAAAGAACTGAAGGCTGAATTGAACATAAATACAGATACTCAGAAAAGCATAAGCGATATGCTCATGGGTATATTTTTTGAAGACATAAATTATTCGGCTGATGGCGGACTTTATGCCGAACTGGTAAGAAATCGTGATTTTGAATTCTCTGAGAAGGACGGACGTGCATCTGACTGGAATGCAAAGACTGCATGGAGCCTGAAGGGTGACGGATGTTCATGGGACATTGCAGAGGATAATCCGATACATGAAAATAATGCGCACTATTCGGTTCTGTCGGTTGAAAAGACTGGAGCTATGCTTGTGAATGACGGTTATGACGGCATTGCTGTAAAGAAGGGTGAGAAGTACGATGTAAGTGCATTCCTTCGTTCGCTCGACGGAAAGAGCGGCAAGGTGGCAGTTAAGCTTATTGCTGACGGCAAAGTGATTGCTTCTGCAAATCTTTCGTATGGCAAGAATTGGAAAAAGATGAAGGCTGTGCTTAAACCGGAAGTTGACGCAAAGACTGCTCAGTTGGCCGTAGAGCCGATGAAGACGGGAAAGATTGGAGTGGACTTCGTGAGTCTGTTCCCGCAGGAGACTTTCAAGAATCGCGCCAACGGTATGAGACGTGACCTGGCTCAGACTTTGTATGATTTGAAGCCTAGATTTGTACGTTTCCCAGGAGGATGTGTTGCACACGGAAACGGAGTGGACAATATTTACAGATGGAAAAATACGGTCGGTCCGCTGGAAGCACGAAAGCAGGATTTTAACCTGTGGGGCTACCATCAGAGTTTCGGATTGGGATATTATGAATATTTCCAGTTCTGTGAGGATATTGGTGCAGAACCTCTGCCTGTCGTGGCTGCCGGTGTGCCTTGTCAGAATTCTTCTCGTGGCGGTGACGGACAGATGGGCGGTATTCCGATGGAGGATATGGACGAGTACCTTCAGGATATTCTTGATCTCGTGGAGTGGGCCAACGGTGACCCTAAGACTTCTAAATGGGCAAAGATGAGAGCTGAGGCTGGACATCCGAAACCTTTCAACCTTAAATATATCGGCATCGGCAATGAGGACCTCATCAGCGATTGCTTCACAGAGAGATATAAGTATCTTTGCGACGGTGTGAGGAAAAAGTATCCTGATATCACTGTGATAGGAACTGTTGGACCTTTCTATGAAGGTTCTGACTATGATTGGGGATGGAAGATTGCGAAGGAAATGAAACTGCCGATTGTCGACGAGCATTACTACAACAATCCTGGCTGGTTCATACACAATCAGAATTTTTACGATAAATACGAGCGTAATTCTACGAAAGTTTATCTTGGAGAGTATGCTTCAAGAGGAAACAGAATGGAGAATGCTTTGGTAGAGGCCCTGCACCTCATCAATGTGGAACGCAATGCAGATGTTGTTCACATGACTTCGTATGCTCCGCTTTTGGCAAAGGAAGGGCACACACAATGGAATCCCGACTTGATTTATTTCAACAATACGGAAGTACATCCTACTGTAAACTACACCGTGCAGAAACTTTTCGGAAACAATTCTGGAACGCTGTATCTGGATAATGAGCTGAAGGTTGATGACAGGCGTGAGGATGTGAAGCTGAGAGTGGCTTCGTCTGTAGTTAAGGATGAGAAGATTGGCGACATGATAATAAAGCTTGTAAACCTTCTTCCTGCAGGTGTAAACTTGAAAATCAATGCCGGACAGCTTGGCGGATATGAAAAGAATGCTCTGGTTACGCTGATGCACGGAAACTTTGACAGTCGCAATGCAGAAACTGTCAACAATGAAATCGAGGTCGGAGAGAGCTTTAATTATAGTATGCCTGAATATTCGTTCGCTGTAATCAGAATAAAGGCTGACGCAAAGAAAAAGAAGTGATGGCGCTGTTTGTCCTGACTGTGCGCCTTATTTGCGTATTGAGTTAGTGGACAGATGAAGAAAATTGTGGCAACGCACAAATAAAATTAGGGCCACGGTTGCGGATTTTTGTAATCCGTATGCCGTGGCCCTCTTATTTTTTATGTTTGCGGAGCCAGTATAGCTTTTGATAGACGTGTGGTTATTGTGTACGGCTATGCCTCTTCGCATATGTAGTCATGAAGTTCCTTATAGAATTTATGGTGGCAGATTGTTGATGCATCACCTATTATTATGAGCTTCATTCGTGCTCGCGTTATTGCTACATTCATTCGTCGCAGGTCGCTTAGAAAGCCGATTGTTCCGCTGTCGTTGGAGCGCACCAAGCTTATGACAATGATGTCGCGCTCCTGACCTTGGAAGCCGTCGACTGTATTGATGGAAATTGCAGCTCTTATCGGCTTGAAGAAGTCGCTCTTTTTGAGCAGGCGTCTCAGGCAGTTGGCTTGTGCCTTGTATGGGCTTATTATGCCCACGTCGAGTCTTTCCTCTACAAATCTATTTCGGCTTATTTTGTTTATGTATTCTTCGAGCACCTTCATTGTAAGCTCAGCCTCGGCGACGTTGATTTTGCTGTTTTCGTTTACGACTTTTTCCTTGAAGACGTTTTCGTCTACGGCGATTGCTTCTGTCCCTATGGTTTCAAGCTGTTCAGAATACTTGTTGCGTATGGTCTCGTCTGATGTGTCTATCCATATCATCGGTGTGTCGTAGTCAAGTATGCTCCTGAATCTGACATCGGGTGAGGCCTCGATGCCTCCGTTGTAAAACCAGTCGGAGGAAAATTTCATTATCTCCTCGTTCATTCGGTATTGCACTTTCAGCATACGTACACATGACGGTTGGCTGACTGTGATTCTCTCCATCAGCGAAACGCCGAGTCCATACTTCTGCGCTTCAAAACATTTGATAGTTGGCGGAAGCTGCTGATGGTCGCCTGCGAGTATGACCCTGTACGAACGGCGTATTGCAATCCAGCAGGCAGCTTCGAGTGCTTGTGCTGCCTCGTCAATGAAGAGGGTAGAGAAGTGTGTGCCTACCATAAGGCGGTTGGATGCTCCTACCAGTGTGCAGGCTACAACGCGCGCTTCACCGAAGAGTGATGCGTTGATGCGCATTTCAAGTTCGGATGCGCGCTCGTGCAGTCGGCTTATTTTCTGGTGGAATGCCGAACTGTTGAGCTTTTTGCGGTTTTCCCTTAGTTCTCTTATGGCCTTTCGGATGCTCCACAGTTCAGGATAGTCGGGGTGGCTCTCAAATCTGCGTTCATAGGTAAAGGAAAGCATCTTGTCGTTCACGCGCGACGGATTGCCTATACGCAGAACGTTGATGCCGTGATCAACAAGTTTCTCGCTTATCCAGTCTACAGCCATATTGCTTTGTGCGCAGACCATAACTTGTGTTTCACGGCGAAGCGTTTCGTATATGGCTTCTACCAGTGTTGTCGTTTTGCCTGTTCCTGGAGGTCCGTGTACGATGGCTACGTCCTTTGCCTGGAGAACTTCGTTGACAGCCTGTTCCTGGCTTTTATTGAGCCACGGAAAAGACAGCGGACCGAAAGAAAATTTCTGTGGGGCGCCAGTTCCTGCAAAGAGGTCGCGGAGATACGCAAGCCTGTTGCCTTTTGCATTTGTCACCTCATCGAGTGCGCTGAACATGGCTCTGAAACTCGTCTCGTCAAAATAGAGCTGTATGCCTAGTTGTTCTGCATTTTGTATGTCTACTATTGTTTGGCTGTCGGGAACAGCAACAATCATCCTTGCATCTTCAGCATAGCTTACGGTGCAGGGATGGTTGAAGTATTTGATTTTGTTGTCTTTTGTCTGTGTGAAGAATCGGACGGGTTTGCCGTATTCAAAGCTGTGTTCAATCTCGCTTGGCATGGTCTGTTCAATTTCTACAACCAGCTGATTGAGCGAGTTGTACCACGTACGACCTGCTGTAATTGGAAACCAGCAAGTGCCCTGTTTGATTTTGCGCTCAATGCCGACTTTTTCTGTCTGAAGTCTGAAATCTTCTTTTTCGGCATTGTATTCCATTTCAAGCAGAGCTCTGTGCTTTTGAATCTCTAATATGGCTTTATGCATTTTACTGTTCGTTCAGAAAGAATGTGTTGTGCAAAGAGTTTTGCAATGTTCAGTTCTCGCAACTGAATCTTATAGCGTCGAGAATCATTCTCAATTCCTCTTTGCCTATGGTGAATCGGCTGAGGATTTCTGCATCAGCTTCCATGCCTTTGTCGAATTCCTCTGCATTGCCTTTATCGTTTATGGTTGCTTTCATACCGGATGTGTAGGCCTTTACTGCTTCTTTCATTTTACCGCTTGCAAGAAGGCAATGGCCAAGATTCATCCAATCGTTTGCTGAAGCACCTTCTGTACATATATCTTCATATGTACTTATGGCTTTATCCAGTTTGTTTGTCATGAGAAGGCACCATGCAATCATACGTTTTGCAACGGTTGAGCTTTCGTCAAGATAGTTTATCTTGTAGAGCACTGGAAGAGCTTCTTCGTAGTTCTCATCTGCAATCAGACATTCGCTCTTTCGTTTAAGGTATTTGATGTTGTCGCTGTCGTTTTCCAAAAGTCTGTTGTAGCATTCTGCTGCGAGTTTGAAATTTCCGAACATTCTGGCAGCATGTGCTTCGTGACTTATTGTCCACGTGGAGTCCGGTTTAAGTGAGTCAGCGTTTATGTATGCTTCCAATGCTTGCGGGTTGTTGCTCTTCTGATAACAGAACGCGAGTTTCTGCCACAATTCGGCATCGTCCTCTACAAGTGCAGGCGACAATGATTCGAAGAGTTTTGATGCTTCTGTATAGTATTTCTTTTTCATCAGGAATTCAGCATATTCCATCACTTGCCTGCGGTCTTCCATAAGGCTGCCCAGAAGAGTTGCCTTAAGCGGAGTGTATGCACCGTCTACATCATTGAAAGGATTGCTGAATTGTGTTCTGTAGAGATAAAGGTTGAAGAAGCGGTAAAGGTCATAGATATATTGTCTGCTGAAATCCTTTGCCTTAGGTTGCACGGTTTCAGCATTCTTGAAAATTGAACCAGCTTCTTCGTCAAGCATGCCTTCAGCCATCTTGTTGGTCATCATGCTCTGTTCTATTCCGCCGATGCTTGAGAGCATGAAGCAGAACGAATATTTGTCGCTGTTGCTGAAAGGACCGGCATTGAGTATAGCCTTGATCATCGGCATTATTTTGCTGCTGTGATTCTTTTCAAAATCTCCCAATGCTGGATGCTTTATGTCGAATGGGTAAAACCAATGTGCAATGTCGTTGAAGAATGGATAGCTCTTGAGTTGTGAGAACGTTCCCATATAGACGTCTGCACCTTCCATCTGAAGTTCTGTCATTTCTGCCAACTTCTCGTTCAGTTTGCTTCCGCTCTTGCTCCAATCCGGATTCTCGTCATTTTTTGTGAGAGCTTCATCAATCTCTTCAAAGCCGAAACCAGTTTGCCTGAATTTCCCGCTTTTCATTATTTCTGGGATGATTTCGTTGCGCATCTTTGCGTTCACCTTGTCTGTATCCTTACTGAGCTGCAACTGGGTCAAGATTGTATATGCGTTTTCCTTGAAGCTCTTATTGTCGTCTGATATCAAGGCCATTCGTGCAGATATTTCCGGATAGTTCTTAAGTCGGCCGTCATATCTTATTATGATCATTATCATCCCGACAAGCGCGCGTTGTGAGGCTATGGTGCATCCGGCTTCGTATGCATCGAAAAGAAATTCCAGCTTTCGGATATCGAAATATTCAAAAAGTGAAAGCGTAGTGGCACTTACAAGAATGGCGTTGTCATTATCATCGATATTTTCTGACATAAGCATAGCATTTGCGCATTCTTTGTCACTGTTGCTCCATTGTGGTGAAGTCCATATATGGTTGAACATCTGCAGCAACGTGCGTTCATGGTCGTCTTTGCGCTTTTTCACCTTTTGCGAGTCCGGATTGATATTTCTTTTAGAGGCTTCACCGTATGTTTCCAGTGCTGTAAATATATTTTGCAGATTGGTTCCGTCTGGTAGTGAATTCAATGTTGCACAATATTTGTCTCCCGTATTCTTTTTTATTCTGCTTCCTCTTGATGCAGAATCGCACATTGAGAATGCTTGCTGTACCAATTTGAGATATAGAGATTTGCTTTGTGGGTCGACAGTACCGTTTATCATGTATTCCAGCATATATCTATATGTGTTCTTGGCATTTTCCAGTTCCTGTTCTAGATCCCAGTTGCCCAGTAAGGCAATTTCTTTACCAAGCATATCATATGCATCATATATTTTGTGTTCGTTGATGCATTTCTCTATCATGCTAAAGTTGTTTCGGCTTCCCATAATTTCAAATTGATAATGTTTTCTAGGAGTTGTTGTGCTTATTTCTTAATGTTCCTTGCAGGTTTCTTGTCTGACTGTCTGATTTCAGACTTCTGCTTTTCTTTTTTGTCTTTGAATATTGTTCTTTTTTTATTGTCCGATTTGATGAAAGTGCTGTCTATCAAATTTCCAAAATTTTTATCGTTCTTTATCAGCTCTCTTTCCTTAAGCCAATCATAGGCGCTGGTTAATGCAGAATCAGTTGGAAGTGAGGCGTAGCTCATGAAATCCTTCTGCATTAAGCTGTCTGGTATGTTGAATTTTTCAGGAAGGAAACTTAATAGCTGATTGGTCTTTCCTTCTTCGATTTTTTTGTTGATAAACTCCACCGCGTCATTATAGGCAGTAATGAGCTTTTTAATGTCTTCCTCGTGACCTTTTATCTTCTTTTCTTTGATGTACAATGCAGAGAGTTTTAAGCCGAGAGACTTGCTGTCTGCAATTCTGTTGCATCCTTTTGATTCGCAAAGAGTTGCGTATGGTTCTGGAAGCAGTGCTCCGTCATATTGGTTCTGGCACAGCATTTGTGTGCGAATGTTAAGACTGTTTATTTGCGGTTTATTTAGTTCTTCGCTTCCTAATTTTACCGATTCAAGTATTTTATCTGCAGTAAAGTCAACAGCTGAATTTCGCGTGATGGCAACAATCTTTTCCTTTATACTGGAGGCATTTCTTATTCGAGCACTTTTTGCTGTCAGCAGATACAGCTCCATATCTCCTCCCATTACTATTTTTATAGAGTCGCCTTGTTGCTTGAGCAATACTGCTTTTATTATGTCGCTTGCAGCTCCGTCAATGCTTCCACCTGCAAGTGCAGTGTCGCAATTCATTGCAGAATCAAAGGTCTTTAAAGTAATGTCTGTTTTGAGTGAATCAAACATACCGCTTTTTTCTGCAACGTAAAACGGCAGGCAGTCCATAGTCGGCATCACTCCAATCTTGAGCGATGTAGTATCTATGTCAGAACTCTTTTTACCCGACGTGCTTCCGCAAGAAATCATTATTAAAGCTGTATTAATAAACAGCAGAAGATACAGAAGTGCTTTTTTCATATATGGAATAAATGTTATTGCCATTTCTTAGCTTATGCTATCCCGCTTTTCAATCAATAAAGGACAACCTGTCCGATTTTAGACAAGTTGCCCTTCTCTTTATTTTGTGTTGTATAGATTATTCACCTTTAACGGCTGCAACACCTGGAAGAACTTTTCCTTCGATAGCTTCAAGGAGAGCACCACCACCAGTAGAGATGTAAGAAACCTTGTCTGCCATTCCGAACTTGTTGATGCAAGCTACAGAGTCACCACCACCGATGAGTGAGAATGCGCCTTCTGCAGTAGCTTCGCAGATAGCTTCTGCTATAGCCTTAGAACCGCCAGTGAAGTTGTCGAATTCGAATACACCTGCAGGACCGTTCCAAAGGATTGTCTTAGCACCCTTGATTGCTTCAGCGAATGCCTTTCTTGTTTCAGGACCAGCATCCATTCCTTCCCATCCTTCTGGTATGTCGTTAGAAGCGCAAACCTTAGTGTTGGCATCGTTAGAGAATGCATCTGCAATGATAGAGTCAGTTCCGAGAACGAGCTTTACACCGTTCTTCTTAGCCTGTTCGATAACGTTGAGAGCAACGTCAAGCTTGTCATCCTCGCAGATAGAAGAACCGATCTTTCCTCCCTGAGCCTTTGCGAATGTGTAAGTCATACCACCGCAGAGAATCAAGTTGTCAACCTTAGTAAGAAGGTTCTCGATGATACCGATCTTTGTAGAAACCTTAGAACCACCCATGATTGCAGTAAATGGACGCTTGATGTTCTTGAGGATGTTGTCAACAGCCTGAACTTCCTTCTCCATGAGGAGACCGAGCATCTTGTTGTCTGCATCGAAGTAGTCTGCGATAACAGCTGTAGAAGCGTGCTTGCGGTGTGCAGTACCGAATGCATCGTTTACGTAGCAGTCAGCGTAAGAAGCGAGAGTCTTAGCAAATTCCTTCTGCTTAGCCTTCATTTCCTTCTTTGCATCCTCGTAAGCAGGATCTGTCTTTTCGATTCCTACTGGCTTGCCTTCCTCTTCAGGGTAGAAGCGGAGGTTCTCGAGAAGAAGAACTTCTCCTGGCTTGAGAGCGTCAGCCTGAGCCTTAGCCTTCATGCAGTCGTCAACGAACTGAACCTTAACACCAAGTTTCTCAGAAACAGCATCTACAATCTGGCTCAAAGAATACTTTGCATTTACCTTGCCTTTTGGCTTGCCCATGTGAGACATGATGATCAGGCTTCCACCTTCGTCAAGAACCTTCTTCAGTGTAGGAAGAGCTCCTCTGATTCGTGTGTCGTCTGTGATCTTTCCATTCTCATCCAATGGTACATTGAAGTCTACTCGTACGATTGCCTTCTTGCCGGCAAATTTGTAATCATTAATGTTCATAATATTGATATATTAAAATGTTGAACTTTATAAGTCTGTCGTTTTTGTTTTACATGTTCAGTATTATATGCTTCTCAGGTGTATTTTACACCATCGGTCTTTCTGCAAGTTTTACTGAACCTGACATTTTCTGCCAACAATGCAAAGTTAGTAAAAATGTCATATAAAACCAACGTGGTGAAGATTTTGTGTTTTTATTTCTCTTCTTTTGCCTTATATGTGGTAGTGAAATTCTTGCACAACAGCTTCAGACCGCATTTTTCGCATTTCGGGTTTCTAGCCGTACATACGTAACGTCCGTGAAGAAGGAGCCAATGATGTGCCTCGGGAATCTTTTCTGCCGGTATGTATTTTACCAATTCTTTTTCGACGCTGTAAGGGGTAGTACATTTGTCATCGGCAAGTCCCAGCCTATGGCTTACTCTGAATATGTGCGTGTCCACAGCCATTGCTGCCTTGTTGAATATTACGGCCTGTATCACATTTGCAGTTTTTCTTCCCACACCGGGAAGTGATACCAGATCTTCCAGCGTGTCAGGTACTTCCCCTCCGAATTTTTCCATAATCATTTTCGCCATCCCTACCAGATGCTTTGCCTTGTTGTTGGGATAGCTTACCGTGTGGATATATTCAAACATCGTTTCTGGTGAGGCTTCTGCCATTGCCTCCGCCGTCGGATAGTCTTTGAATAATGCAGGCGTGACCATGTTTACTCTTTTGTCTGTACATTGTGCTGACAGTATTACTGCTACCAGAAGTTGAAACGGACTTCCATATTCAAGTTCCGTATCGGCTCCGGCCATGTTCTTTTCAAAATAATCTATTATCTTGTCAAATCGTTCTTTCTTTCTCATCTTTTTAGTGCTGTTGTCGGCTTTTATCTGCCAGGTTGCAGATGCAGGTCCGATAAGTTGATTTCCAATGCAAAGTAACTAATTTGCCTAGAATAATCCAACTCTGGTTTAATGCTTTTGCCGTTGGTGCTGTATCGCATGTGTGCAAGCATGTTTAGCTGCATTTTAACTGTTTTGTACATGTTTTAGCTGCAATTCAGCTTTTCTTTAAACAATAACCTTATCTTTTTTACGTTGAGAGTGTTATAGTCTAGATTTATTTTTGTACTTTTGCATGCTTAATTTGTATTTTATAGAATGAGACAATTAAAGATTACCAAAAGTATCACGAACCGAGAGAGTGCATCGCTTGATAAATATTTGCAGGAAATCGGTCGTGAAGACTTGATTACGGTGGAAGAAGAAGTCGAGCTTGCGGGACGCATACGCAAGGGAGACCGTCGAGCTTTGGAGAAGCTGACAAGAGCAAATCTTCGTTTCGTGGTTTCTGTAGCAAAACAGTATCAAAATCAGGGACTCAGTCTTCCCGACCTCATCAATGAGGGAAACCTTGGCCTTATCAAGGCTGCTGAGAAATTCGATGAAACACGAGGATTCAAGTTCATCAGTTACGCCGTTTGGTGGATTAGACAGTCCATCCTGCAGGCATTGGCCGAACAGTCCCGCATCGTACGTCTGCCGCTGAATCAGGTTGGCTCACTCAACAAGATCAGCAAAGCATTCTCTAAATTTGAACAGGAAAACGAACGCAAGCCGTCTCCTGAAGAGCTTGCAGACGAGTTGGATTTGCCTGTAGACAAGATTGCAGATACGCTGAAGGTGTCTGGAAGACATATCAGTGTGGATGCACCGTTTGTTGAAGGCGAAGACAACAGTTTGCTCGATGTGCTTGTCAATGACGATTCCCCTATGGCCGACAGAAGCCTCGTGAATGAATCTCTGTCAAAGGAGATTGATAGGGCTTTGGATACTCTTACACCTAGGGAAAAGGAAATTATCCGTATGTTCTTCGGCATCGGCGAGCAGGAGAAAACTCTTGAAGAGATTGGCGACAAATTCAATCTTACACGAGAAAGAGTGCGTCAGATTAAAGAGAAGGCTATACGCAGATTGCGCACAAGTTCGCGCAGCAAGTTGTTGAAGTCCTATCTTGGATAACAGCTATTATCTTATTTTTTTAGACAAATTAGAGAGAAGATCTGCTTGGCTGGAATCGTATATGTCATTATATATATTCCAGCCATTTTGTTTTTAAAAGCAACGTACTTTGATAGATTTCGTGATTCTGTAAGAATCAGAAAAATACAAACAAAAAATCAGTTTTAAATTTAATAATATGAACTTTCGCAGATTAGCATTTATTTCGGCATTGTTTTTGATTGTTCCGAATATTCTTTTTGCAAAGGATAAACCTGAAAAAGATAAAGAGAAGTCCAAAACTACAACAATATATATGTTTGGAGTCGGAGCCGCATTTGGCGATTCCGTTGTTTACATCACAGACGTAAACCGTGTCGACAGTGTCGTATACGAAAAAAAGACCGGATACCTCAAGGACAGAGCAGATTACAGCATGCAGCTTAAAGAATATCTTGAAAAGAAACTCGGTCTTGAAAGACGTACATGTGCTGTGTTCTATTCTGACAGCAAGGCCAAGGCCGACAAGAAATATCAGAAGCTTTACAAGACCTACAACAATGGTGGCACATCATCTGTAATAAAGCTCGGAACAGACGAATTCCGTTATGTCTGTGTAAAAGAAGAATGATATGCAGTCGGTTTTTAGAGCTTCATTTGGCCGGTTTTTGACGCTTGTTTCTTTCCTCTGTGTCTTTTTGCTGTTTTCGTGCGATAAGTCTGATGATTCTTCAGAAGCAGATGAAACAAGTTCAAGAACTGTACTTGTATACATGGTCGCAGAGAACAGCTTGGATGCTTCAGGTTATAATTTTGCCGTGAAGGACATCAACGAGATGCTTCGCGGGCGAAGCAGTATGTCAGACAACGACAGGCTTGTCATTTATTACGATGGCCAATCGGTACCTCTATTGTATGTAGTCGACAGAAAAACAAAGGCATCAGTTGCTGAAGATTTGAAGGGTATTGAAATTTTTTCAGGCGATGTCAATTCCTGTGACCCGGAAGTGCTTGATGATGTTGTATCCTATACAATGGAGCACTACCAGGCCGACAGCTACGGCATTATTTTCTGGTCGCATGCGTCAGGGTGGGTAATGCAGGATCATCAGAATGTCAAATACCGCAATGCCCACATGAATTTTTCTTTCGGAGTTGACAATGGCAAGAATTCCGGAAGTAATATGGGCAGAGAAATGAACATTTCTGAAATGGCATCTGTATTGGGCCGTTTTCCGAAGTTCGATTTCATCATGTTCGATGCTTGTTTCATGCAGTCTGTAGAAGTTTGCCATGAATTGAAGTCCTGCTGCAATTATATCATAGGTTCACCTGCTGAGATACCCGGACCTGGAGCGCCTTACGACAAGATTATGTCGCCGATGTTTTCCGACAAGCTTAGTGTTGAAGGTATAGTTGATGCCTATTACAGTTACTACAATCAGAGTTCACAGTATGGAGCGGTACTTTCTGCTGTTGATTGCTCACAGCTCGACCAGTTGGCATCCACAACTTCTTTTTATCTCTCCAAGTACGGACAGTCCTTCAATGATGTTGACTACAGTTCCGTTCAGAACTATTTCATATACGACTCATGGAATTATTTGAAAGACGGTATGCCTGACTGCTACGACATAAATTCTCTTATGAAGCATTTGCTTTCATCGGAAGACTATCAGTCTTGGCTTCCAAGCCTTTATCAGGCTGTTCCTTACCGTAAGTCTACCAGTACATGGTATACAGCTTTCATCAACGGTTTTTTGCCGGTAAATCTGGATGAATATGGAGGCATAAGCATGTTTTTGCCTCTTGACAAGTATGCTGGTGAGAAATTTCTGTCGGACTACGAAACCACATCGTGGGCAAAGACAGTTCTATATAATTAATGTAATGCCGCTCAGCAATAATTTTGCTGAGCATACCTATTTCTGATAATATGACTTATACATATAAAGTTGGCGGACACATCTTTTCTGTTGATGATGAGTGCAGTGCTTTTGATGAAAATCTCTATCATTCGTGTGCACCATTCTCAGTTGATGCTTCATCTGAATCAGTGAAGATTTTTGCGATGTCAATTGTCTCCGGAGACAATTTCAAATCCTTGCCGTCCGATTTCATAGGCAATTTTGACGGTGGCAGTGTGACATTTTCTGTCTATTCTCTTCAATCGGGAGGTTACAGTTTTACTATATGTGAACCATCCGGTGAAGAGTGCTGCAAGCTTGTCACAACGTCAGATTTTTCTTCGTCTGAAGTGTTCCTGACTGGAAACTGCGATTTGTGGAACCTCGGAATAAAGAATTCCATGATGGTAATGTACGCTTTTGCATCTGCAGGATACGACACTTTGCTCATGCATTCTTCTGTTGTCATGAATTCAGGCAAGGGATACCTGTTTCTCGGTAAAAGCGGAACAGGAAAAAGCACGCATACACGTTTGTGGCTGAACAATATAGAAGGTTCTGAATTGATGAACGATGACAATCCTGTTGTCCGTGTCATTGACGGAACGGTTATGGTCTATGGTTCTCCTTGGAGCGGCAAGACTCCTTGTTACAGAAATGTTGAGGCTCCGGCTGGAGCTTTTGTAATGCTGGAGCAGAAACCCTTCAACAGAATTTCGCGTATGAAAGTTCTTGAATCGTTTGCTGCAATGATTTCTTCATGCTCTTCTATAAAATGGGACAAACGTATATACGATGCAATATGCTCAACCATAGGACGCATTCTGGAGACTGTTCCTCTTTATAAGCTTGAGTGTTTGCCGGATAGGGAAGCGGCTGAGTTGAGCAGTAAAACGATTATGCGATGAAACAGATTGTATTGCCCAATTCAGAATTGCTTGAGCAGATATCGCAGATGGTGGCTCAGGGACAGAGAGTTACCCTGCGTGTGAAAGGAATCAGCATGAGACCTTTTATTGAGCATGCACGCGATAAGGTGGTACTTGCTCGGGCCGATCATTTCGGCAAGGGAGACGTTGTCCTAGCCGAGATTCGCAAGGGGGATTTCGTTCTTCACCGCATTGAAAGCATCAGAGACGGCAAGGTTTTGCTTCGTGGTGACGGCAACTGGAGTCAGACCGAAAGGTGTACGTTGGCAAATGTGAGAGCCAAGGCGGTTGCATTCGTCCGTAAGGGCAGGGAAGTGCGTACAGACAGTGCCTTATGGCGTATCTATTCTTTTTTGTGGTGCTCATCTCCTTTGTTCGTACGTCGTTGTTTTCTTGCTGTCCACCGTCGTCTGCCGGGAGTGGAACGTGCTCCGCATCTGGCGTCGAAGAGATAGAATAGTTTTGGTTATAACTGATAAAATTTGTTTTGCAGTATGAGAATAAGAAAAGGACTTGAAGTAAAGGAAATATGCGGAGAGCATATAGTCATGGCTGAAGGAATGGAGAACGTTGATTTCAGCAAGATTGTAAGTCTCAATGAATCAGCCTACTTGCTGTGGACAGAATTGGCAGGCAAAGATTTTTCTGAATCAGATATGGTCAGAATCCTTCTTGACAACTACGAAGTTGATGAGCATGTGGCTGAGGCTGATGTTAAGGAACTAGTGGCAAAATGGAAGAAGGAAGGTATCGTTGAAGCGTGATACTGAATTTTTTTCGTTTGGGAGCAGTGTCGATATATTTCCGAGCGCTTGCGCATTGTGTTGCGGGCGCTCGGAATTTTGTTTACGAGCGCTCGTGTTGAAGATTGCGGGCGCTTGTAGTTCTGGTTTTGAGCGCCCGCGGTTTTTGATTTATAATTTCATGTCGCTGTTGTTGCAGTTTCGGTTTAATAATCCATGTTGCGGTAGTGGATTATACTTTTTTGTATTATCTTTGGTCCGGAAAAACATTTGAAAACATAATTTAAACATTCGGTCGATTATGCTTGCAGAATTATTGAAGTCATCCTATTTTGCCCTTTTTCTTATCGTGGCTTTGGGATTCATGTTGGGACGTATAAAGGTGAAGGGTGTGTCGCTAGATGTTTCGGCCGTAATATTTATAGCTTTGCTTTTCGGTCATTATGGTGTGATCATACCTAAGGAATTGGGAAATTTCGGTTTGGTGCTTTTTATTTTCACAATAGGTATACAGGCTGGTCCGGGATTCTTCGATTCTTTCCGATCGAAGGGCAAGACACTCATAATCATAACGCTTCTTCTAGTATGTTCCGCGGCTCTGTCGGCTGTCGGTATGAAGTTCCTTTTCGGACTTGATGTTGCCTCAACCGTGGGTCTTATGACCGGTGCATTGACGAGCACTCCTGGTTTGGCTGTGGCTATTGACACTACTGCATCACCGTTGGCTTCCATTGCATACGGTATAGCTTATCCTTTTGGCGTAATAGGAGTGATTCTGTTTGTCAAGCTTCTTCCGCGCATTATGCGTGTCGACCTCGATGCCGAAGCACGAAGGCTGGAGAGCGCACGCAGAAGCCGTTTTCCGGAACTTGTCACCTGCATATTCAAGATTACCAATCCTGCTGTCTTCGGCCATACATTGGAACAGATAAATGCAAGAGCCATGACCGGTGCTGTAATTTCAAGACATAAGCACGGCGACCTCATATCCATCCCTGACGCACAGACGGTTCTTCTTGAGGGCGATTACATCCAGGCTGTGGGCAGTGATGAGGCCTTGAATCTTCTTGCCATGATGGTTGGTGAGCGTGAGGAAGGGGAACTTCCTCTGACCGATATGCAGGAAATAGAATCTTTGTTGCTCACAAAGAAGGACATGATAAACAAGCAGTTGGGCGATCTCAATCTTATGAAGAATTTTGGATGTACTGTGACACGAGTTCGCCGAAGCGGTATAGATCTTTCTCCTTCGCCTGAGTTGGCTCTGAAATTCGGCGATAAACTTATGGTTGTGGGTGAAAAGGACGGCATAAAAGGTGTTGCACATTTATTGGGCAATGACACAAAGAAGCTTTCCGATACAGATTTTTTCCCTATAGCTCTTGGAATCGTTCTTGGCGTGCTGTTCGGCCAGGTAAACATTTCTTTCTCCGATTCGTTCTCGTTTTCTCCAGGCCTGACTGGAGGAATACTTATCGTTGCGTTGGTCCTGAGTGCGATAGGCAAGACTGGTCCGATACTTTGGTCCATGTCTGGATCGGCCAACCAGTTGCTTCGTCAGTTGGGGCTGTTGCTTTTTCTTGCAGAGGTAGGAACTTCGGCCGGAAGCAACCTTGTGGAAACATTCCGTGATAGCGGTTGGACATTGTTCTGTGCTGGAGCAGTGATAACAATTGTCCCTATGCTGGTTGCTGCACTTGTCGGACTTCTGGTCTTCAAGATTGATATGCTGGATCTTATGGGAACTATTACGGGCGGTATGACAAGTACACCGGGATTGGCTGCTGCTGATTCCATGACAGACAGCAACATTCCAGGAGTTGCTTATGCCACTGTATACCCGATTGCAATGGTACTGCTTATAGTTTTTGTGCAGATAATAACGTCTGTATTCTGAGTTGTCTATCAATGATATGATGTGCTTATAGTCTTCATATATATAATATAGATGTCGGTTTTGCAAACCGGCATCTTTTTTGTATGTATGCTTGTGTCCACATCTGTTCAGCTTCTATGCAGGTGCAATATTTATGTGGAGACAGTGCCTTATTTTGTAGATATAAAAGAAGGTTTGTGGACAAACTGATTTGAATTTTATTTGTCGGATGCTGAGAGATGTACACGTGTGGACATTTCTGTTCTTTCCGTATTTGGGTTGTATGTGGATTATTTGATGCGTCCATGTGGATTTTTGTGTCAAAAAATATGTGTGGTGAGTATTTTTATCACTCAATTTCTTGACTGTTAAGTTTTTTTAGTTCATTTGCAGATATATGTCCTTTGGATAAAAAATGAAAAAACACTAAAGATATAACCTGATTGTATAATTAAAAATCTAAACTCTTATGAAAAAAACATTATCTCGAATTACAGCTTTTTTAGCCATATTTGTTATGGCATCAGTCCACGACGTATCAGGTAAGGTCAGTATGACTGAGGACGCATTGAATCTTGATGGTTATAAGGTCATGCACTATTATGATTTCCATGCTATGACTGCTGACGGAAATGCAATAGGTGATATACAGACTGAGGCTTCCGGCATAAAGATAAGCGGAAAGGAAGTTTCACAATTTAAAACTGATGGCATTACAAATTGGTATGCGTGGTATACAGCCTCTACAAATGATGGACTGCGCTTCAGGGATGGCTATGGTCTTTACAATTGGGGTAACGGAGATAGAGGTTGTGCAATAGGAAATTTGAGAGCTGGACATATTGTTGCTTTTGAAGTCAAGGACGGTGGAAAAGGTGCCAGACTTGTGATATATACAGGCAACAGCAATAATGCGGTTGATGTTACAGATTCAATCCATAAGCTTCAAGTCGATAATGGCGGAGTAGCTGATAATTTCCGTTATTTCGAAATGAAGGAAAACGGCCGATTGGATATGCTGTTGGGTAGAAAGGCAAGTATTGCCGCTGCGGCTATATTGGGCGATGCAGATGCACCTGAATATGTCGATGCACCATTGGTGAAACTTGAAGCTGTTTATTATGCGGAAAGACAGCTTGCCATAACTCCAGGTACATCTTCTTACGGCAATGAAACTGAAACATATTACAGTACTGATGGTTCTGTTCCTGTGTATGGCGACTCCATTTGGGTTCCATCAGAGGAAAATCCTGACTCTTTGGTTTTCTCCGAATTCAAACTGAAACCTATGGAGCTTGAAGATGGTACGCTTGTTTATGGTGATTACATGTATGATAATAGCGGAAATATAACAATCGGTGATTATGACCTTGTAGAGGGAGACACAACCGGTATGGTGACAATTAAGCTTGTTTCACTGACAAAGAGTGGTGTGGTGTCTTCAATGACAGTTGAAAGTTTCGATGTGTCAGATATTACTCTGAATACCCCGCGTCTTGCACTGGTTGGAATTGATGATGTTTATAGAGATTACAAGGTGGAGTGGGACAATAATACCCTCTGCAACGAGGATTACAACTTAACTGTTGAAACTGAAAGTGAAACTTTTGAGAATGTGGCTGTTGGTGATGTATTCAGAACACATGACCATATCAAGGCTATAGTGCAGGTTGACGGCTATCGTGATGGAGTATGTGACATTCAGGAACTTGAGCAGGAAGGTAAGGTTTATTACAGAAAGAATGCAGAAGCGCTTCATGACTGGGATTTCCTCAATCTTACAGATGATCAGATAAAGGGTATCAAGGGCGAAATCGTTGATTATGGATATATGATTGATGAAAATGGCGACACAATTATTATACCTGCAGATGACGTTATAAACAACCCGCCAGCAGAGGATTTCACCATTGTATACAAGAATATGGGATGGGGTACTTTTGACTCAAAGAACAGTCGTTCAGCGCGTCGATTTGTTACCGATACTATAATTAAGCCTGTATATGACGAAGACGGAGTAACTATAATAAGAAATGATACTACTACCGAAACAAGGTATGCAGAGGATTTGTCTGGAATGTTCCATGACGGACTTGAGTTTGGCGGAACATCCGGAATGTTTATTTATCTTCCTAAGGGTGCGCAGAAAACAAGTGAGTTGGGTCTTTATCTAATGGGAAAGACAACTGTATATGTTCCTAATGTTCAATATGGTGAGTTTGTAGTGTTCAATCTTGGCAAGGGTGGAACCAACTATATAACCAGCAAATATTCTGCATGCGAGTTTGTAGAGAGTACAGACGGTGTCCACAGCAAACTTTTGGACAAGGAATTCATACAGTCTATTGATGTATATACAGCAGATGAGTTGCCTGACAATATTGAAGATATTTATGATGGTACTGGATATGACTCTGTATATGTAAACGTTTATTCTATAGATGGACGTTTGGTGAAAGCAAGAGTACACAAGTCTAGCGCATTGAACGGTTTGGATAGAGGTATATATATAATGGGAGGCAAGAAGTATATCGTAAGATGAACAGCCTTTGCACAATAGTGCGTCTGTGCAGACTTATCTATACATAATCGATGAATTGACCGGAGTGCCTCAAACAGCAGGTGCTTCGGTTGATTTATATGATAGATATCTTATATGTGAGTTGTTGAATGCTTTATATGAAATGAGACTGTTATTTCTGCTTTTTTTATTTTGCAGATTAATCTCTTAGAGCGTTTTTTATTATTTTTGAATACCTAAACGCAAAAAATACTATGGATCGGACCTTCTATATGTCTAATATTTTCAGTTTACAGATAAAAAAATATTTATTCTTAATCATTATTGCGATAGTTGTTTGCAGTGGAAACATGCTTGCCGGGAAATACGGTGTGTATCCTCTTCCGTTGCAGAAACTGTTTCCTTCGATATCTGTGAACGACATATATCGTGACAGTAGGGGGTATCTTTGGATTTGCACTGAAAATGGTGTTTGCCGTACCGATGGACATAGTGTCAAGACGTTTCATTTTAATACTGTTACGGGAGAACGTCTACGTAACAACAATACGGGAAATATATCAGAGGATAATCATGGAAGATTGTGGGTTTGTTCAAAAAATGGGTGTTTTATTATCGATCCGCAGAATGGATATAAGGTCTATTGTCCAGATGAGATGGTCAAGAAGAATGAAATCAAATGGATAGAGCATATCTCGGGTAGTAAGACTTTATTGGCAATGAACAATAAGATACTTGTATTCGATGACAATACTGACTTGCGGAAGGAAATTGTGCTTAATTTGAAAGATGGCAAGTATCCGAATCAGATAGTGGAAAGCAGGGATGGTAGGATTTTCATAGTGATGCCTAACAACAGCGTTCATCAGCTTGATTTGGAAAGAGGTGTTGTAAACTCTTATAGGCTTAATAATGCAGACGGTCGCATGCGGAATATGATGCAGGATCCTGATAATTCATATTTTTGGATATGTTGTGAAAATGGTATATACAGATTTAATCCTGACGAAGTGGCCGAAAATAATGTGTATGTTCCTTGTGTTATAAATAGTGCTGAAGCGTCTATGAGCAAACTGCTGATTGACAACAAGAAACATAACATGTGGGTGGTCAGTCCTACGGATATATCTGTATATAAGATTGCAGATGGTATGCTTCAGAAACTTGATGTGTTCGGCGATGATATTGACTGGGGATTTTATATGCCTCGGAATGTGTCGATTCTGAATGAAAGGTACGTAGCTGTGTCGTCTTATAATGGGAACTCGCAGATTGTTGACTGTGGAAATAGAGATTCACGTTTTTTCAATATAAGCAGTTCTGCGGATGGTCAGGAACTGAATTCAGCGGTAAACACTCTGTGCCGAACGGATAAGGAAACTGTATTTGTCTCGACAGAAGGGCATAGCCTTATGGCTTATAACATAAGTAGTGGTAATGTAGTGGACAAGCTTGTTGTTAAAGATAATAATCAAAACATCAAGATTGAAGTAGGAGATATGGAGAGGTCTATAAACGACGTAAACAGGATATGGTTTACGAACAGAATTATGCCTACGCTATATTCTGCTTATTTGGATGATGGATTTATCGTTGTGGACCATGTGGTAAACTTTGAATCTGGCAGAAGGTGCAGTATAGCAGATGATAAAAACGGCAACCTTTATGTAAATGATACAAAACGAATATATCATTTCAATACTGAAACTTTGGAGAAGAAATTGCTTGTCTCGGACCTTCGTGGCATGAAGAAGATGGTATTTGATAGGACAAGCAATATTTTGTGGATCAACTGTCCTACAATCGGAGTTTTGAAGATTTCAGATCCTCTCGGAAAGAGAGAGATTGTGATGTTTCCTCAAAAGAAAATCGTAACAGATATTGCCTATAATCAAGGATTGCTGTACATGTGTACAGAGGACGGATGTCTTTACGCAATGGGCAATTCCGGAAAGATTAGAGATTTGACCGATATTGTGAAATGGGAAGGCGATAAATTCAGTAATATAAGAAAGGACAATCAAGGGCATATCTGGATTCTTTCCAGTAGAAGATTGATTGAATATGTTCCTGGACAGAATATTTCTTTGGAGTATTCCACAAGTTGTCATGATATTCCGATTGAGGCATTCATTCCGAATGCAATTTCTTCCGACAACAATGGAAACATCCTTGCAGGTGGTTTTGGCGGATTTGGAATATTCAAGTCTACACAGAATGTGCCGGATAAAACAGAAAGTGTGGTTGTTACCGATATAATTTCAGAGGGTAAAAGTTTGATGTTCAAGAATGGGGCAATAACCGATGACGGCATATATCTTGATTATACAGAAAAGAATGTGGAAATACAGCTGTCTACGCTTGAACCTATTGGTGAAGAGCAGAAATGCTATGCCTACAGAATAGATGACAGCAAGTGGGAGGTATTGAACAAGGGTGACAATAAAATTCATCTTTATCTGAATAAGGGAAAGCATAAACTGGAACTTGCATATAGGAATAATGTCAGCAAATGGATCCGTATGCCGAAACCTTATGTGATTGTCCGTGAACCTGCGATATACGAGACAACAGCTGCGAATGTAACATATGTTTTTGTCGTGATAGTTTTGTTGGGAATAGGCATATTCTACTATAGGAAAAGGCTGATCAAAAGAAATGAAAAGGAATTGGCAAGAAGTATGGAGGATTTTAAGTTCAGGTACTTGACCAATGTCAGCCATGACCTTCTTACACCGCTGGCAATAATGTCGTGCGCTGCCGATAATTTGAATGACAGTGAAGAAAACCTGCACTTTAAGCATGTTATAAGAGATAATGTGTTCAGGTTGAGAAATATGCTTCAGCAGGTAATCGATTTCAGAAAGATGGAAGCGGGAAAGATGGAGCTGAATGTGGCATATGGAAACTTGTGCGAGTTTGTTGGAAGTGTGGTTGAGAAATTCAATCCGCTTATTGAAAATAGGAATATGGTGCTGGAATATATGGCTGAAGAATTGTTGTGCGGTTTCTTTGACCGCGATAAGATTGAAAAAATATTATTCAACCTTCTGTCAAATGCCATTAAATATTCAGATGAAAATGGAAGTATAAAGGTTGAGGTGCATCCTAAGGACAAAGGAGCGGAAATAATTGTTGAGGATACAGGATGTGGTATATCAGAATCGGAATTGGAAAAAATATTTACACCATTTTATAATAATCCGAAGGCCGAACCTGGAAGTTCAAATGGCATAGGACTGTCTATGTGTAAGCAGTTGGTCGAGATGCATCATGGAACTATTTCCGTTGAAAGTAAAGAGTCTGTCGGCTCTAGGTTTATGGTGTACATACCATTGGAAAGTTCCGAATATGGAGTTGGTGCAGACGTCAGCGAGTCTGAAAACCTTGTAAATGATGCTGCTCAGGAAAAATCTATGCTAATTGTTGAAGATGACAAGGAACTTTTGGGAATGCTGGGTAGAATATTCGAGAAAGAATTCAATGTGTATTGTGCTTCAGACGGCATTATTGCTTACAGCATTGTTGCATCTAAAGATATCGACATAATTATAAGTGACATCGCTATGCCTCGTATGGATGGTGTGGAACTGTGCCGTAAGGTGAAGGCTGATGCAAAAACAAATCATATTCCGATAATACTGCTTACAGCCAAGGTGCAGGCTGCAAATAAGATTACAGGATATGATGCTGGGGCAGATAGCTATATGGAAAAACCTTTTGACAGCGATGTTTTGAAATCAAGAGTGTATAATCTTGTAAACAAAAATGCACAGAGTTGTAAATCTGTACATGATGATCAGAACCAGTCTTTGACGCTTGATGAAGAATTTCTTGATAAGATTCTATATTTCATGAAAATGCATATATCTGACAGCAGTTACGACATTAACAGCTTGTCTTCAGATTTGTGTGTGTCTAAATCCACTCTTTCCAGAAAGGTAAAGGCCATGACCGGTAAGACTGCTTCTGATTATTTATATAGTATCAGGATGAACGAAGCGTGCAGAATGATTGTAGAAAGTGATAGGAGTATATCGGATATCTCAAAATCTGTTTCTTTTGATGACAGTAGATACTTTTCAAGACGATTTAAGGATTTTACAGGAATGACACCCACTCAATATAGGGAATATAAGAGAACTCATACAGATAATTGAAATTTTGTGCGATGTTTTGTTGCCCTCTGATACTATTTATATATGAACATTTAGGTTTGGTTCTATAATAATTGGCCCTTTTTTTGAGCTTTGTTTTGCTTGATACGTGAAAAGGGGCGTTGAGGCTGAAAAAATCTTGCATTTTTATTATTCT